>ERZ1643251.1809-NODE-1809-length-23301-cov-4.369096_pt1 | contig 23301 bp, 25 predicted proteins | sample MGYA00579261_ERZ1643251 | MGnify/ENA primary metagenome ERZ1643251 (study PRJEB29033, sample SAMEA4952267) | chicken gut metagenome | biome: Broiler Chicken; feature: Gastrointestinal Tract; material: Caecum | place: Ireland | collected 2018 | study: Broiler... | reverse complement strand
GTGGGAGCAGTAGAGGATATGGGACAATATGATACGGTATTTGTCGGTTTCCCGATCTGGTGGTATGAAGCGCCCCGCATCATCCATACCTTCCTTGAAAGCTATGATTTCTCAGGAAAAACAGTTGTGCCCTTCGCTACATCCGGTGGAAGCGGCATGGGCAGCACAAGCGACATCCTTCATAAGGTGTGTCCGGCGGCAAAGGTTCTCCCCGGCAAACGGATGAGCGTGACCGCATCCGAAGCACAGATCAAAAAATGGATGACAGAACTGGGTCTGCAGGGATAAACGCCCTCCGGCGGACAGCCGGGCAGCTCAGGCATATGATTGAGATAGGAGGCAGAGGCATATGAAGATACTTGTAATAAAGAGCAGTCCCCACAAGCACGGTTCTTCGAACCTGCTGGCGGATTCATTCATAAAGGGAGCAGAAGAAGCGGGACATGTGATCACGGAATTTGACGCAGGACACGCGAAACTCCATCCCTGTCTGGGGTGCGAAGTATGCGGGATGTCCGGCCCTTGTGTGCAGAAGGATGACATGACAGAGCTTCGCGACTTACTTCTGGATACGGATATGGCAGTGTTTGTAACACCTCTGTATTACTTCGGAGTTTCCGCGCAGCTTAAGATGGTCATTGACCGCTTCTATAGCTTCAACGGAAAACTCTTATCAAAAGGTCTTAAGACCGCTCTGATCGTGGCGGCATGGGACAACGCGGACTGGACGATGAAGGATATTCAGGCGCATTATGAAACCATATGCAGATATATGAACTTTGAGAACATAGGCGAGATCCTCGGCGGAGGATGCGGAACTGTCGGAATGACAAAGGCAAGCGGATATCAGGAAAAAGCATATGAGTTCGGAAAACAGATATAGATCAACAGATACAGAAGGAGGCAGAACGTCTCCTTTTTCAGAGCGTTTTGCACAAAGATTCTTCCCTGCATTTTGGGCAAAAAACTTTCGGAAGAAGAATGGAACGCGGTCCATGACGGAAAGGGTCAGATCAGCTATCCCACAGACAGCATAAAGCAGTTTAAACGAATCCGGCGGGTGAAATGCCCGCCAAAATTGTTTGCATATTTCTCATGGAATGTACTTAAATCCCCATTTTGTTATCTCATAAAAAATGGGAAGCAGCGCCTTACCCTTATCCGTTAGCGAATACTCCACATGAGGTGGTATTTCATTGAACTGAATGCGTGATACGAGACCGTCCTTTTCCAGTTCCCGCAGGGAATTGGTAAGCATAGTGTTAGTGATGCCCTCGATATTCTTCTTAAGCTCACCGAAACGGAGAGGGTCTTTGATACACAGTTCATAAATGATCTGGAATTTCCATTTGCCCTGTAACATCAGCAAAAGAGGCGTTACAGGGCAGTTGCCCGCGTCCGTCAGGATTCCCTGTTTTACATTTTCTATATATTCTTCATAAGACATTTCCTTTTCCATCATGATTTCACTCTCTTTATTGATATTTTCTGATTTTCAGTACAGTACGGTGCGCCGTACTAAGGAAGAATATTCTGCGTACTTGTACTTCTTTATAGACAAAGTATAATAATTATATCAAAAGAAGTCAAGAAAGTGTTAAGGAGGAGTAAACATGGGAAGAATCAATTTAGGACAGCGGGCAGGCATCACTCCTGCACCGATGCTGCTGATCGGGACTTATAATGAAGACGGTACACCAAACGCTATGGTGGCTACATGGTGTGTCACAGCTACATGGGAGGTGGCGGAACTGAATCTGTACAAAGTGAGAAAAACAACAGCCAATATCCGCCAGAGGAAAGCATTTACTGTATCCTGTGTAACAGAAGACATGCTGGCAAAATGCGATTATCTTGGCACTGTCTCCGGAAAGAAGTGCCCGGACAAAGTAAACCGCACAGGACTGACACCTGTCAAAAGCAGACTTGTGGACGCACCGTATTTTGAGGAATTGCCTGTGACCATGGAATGTGAGCTTTTGAGGATTGACCCGCAGGAGGATGAAGTTTCCCTGAGAATCCTAGGGACAGTGAAAAACGTTTCTATTGATGAGAGGGTTCTAAGAACCGACGGGAAGATTCTTGATTTTGCAAAGCTGCATCCGGTCTGTTGGGATAATTTCAGCAGCGAATACTTTTCCGTGAAAGAAAGTCTCGGCAAGTGGTTCACACTGGGAAAAGAATTTAATCATGAGGGATACACTTATGAATGAAACTCTTTTTAACCTCCGTAAAAAATGATCTAATTCTCATCTTTCTTCAGAACATCATCCCGATGATCCTGTCCCCAGTGGCAGAATGCGTCGAGCACCGGCTCAAGCGTTCTGCCGCGGGGCGAGAGACTGTACTCGACCCTTGGTGGGATTTCCCCGTAATCCTTACGGATGATCAGACCGTCATCCTCCAGTTCTTTTAAAGCCTTCGTAAGAGAACGGCAGGTTGCCGTCTCCATTTTTCTCAGCAGTTCGTTGTAACGGGTCGGTCCATCTAATTGAAGGCAGTATAAGATCGGCAGTTTATACTTTCCCTGCAGCAAAGATTTCGTATAATAGAATCCGGTGTTCTTAATTCCGTTTACGGCAAATACCTTTTTCTCTTCATTAAACTTATTGTTCATAAATTCTCCCCTAAACTATACTTTAGTATTGTACATGTACTCAAATACCGTACTTGTTATAAAGATACGCAAATGATACAATCTTATCGCAGAACTTTCAAGACATATTTAAAAATACAAGCAAAAGACGGAGGGTTTTAAAATGAGCGAAGTATTAGAAAAGATGAAAAGCAGACGGAGCATCCGCAAGTATAAGCCGGATATGGTGCCACAGGAGATCCTTGACCAGATTATCGAGGCAGGACTTTATGCCGCAAGTGGTATGGGACAGCAGAATACGGTCATTGTTCAGGTCACAAATATGGAACTTCGGGATAAGATCTCCTCAATGAATTGTGAGATCGGCGGCTGGAAGGAAGGTTTTGACCCGTTTTACGGTGCGCCGGCAATGATGATCGTACTGGCAAAAAAGGATTGGCCGAACCGCGTCTACGACGGAAGCCTTGTGATGGGCAATCTGATGCTGGCGGCTCATGATCTGGGAATCGGAAGCTGCTGGATCCACCGGGCAAAAGAGGAATTTGAAACAGAATGGGGCAAAGAGCTTTTAAAGTCTCTCGGGATCAAAGAAGAGTACGAAGGGATAGGGCACTGCGCACTGGGATATATTGACGGAGATTATCCGAAGACCCCGGAAAGGAAAGTAAACCGCGTGTTTTATGTAAAGGAGGATTAGGAAATGCTGCACAAAGTGAAATTAACGGTAATTGATAAGAAACTGTACCCGGAGCTTCAGGCAGAGTACTGCGCTGACCCGGATTCCGGAGCATGTACCTGCTACAATGTGGGCGATGAATTTATCTTCGAGCGTTACGGGACAGCCGACGACTTCTGGCATATGGGATTAAATACATTGAAACAGACGGTGAATACCACGGAAGGGATTGCAGGGGGAACTGCGTTCCCTCACTGCTCAGAAGCGTGGGACGCCATTTCCCGATATATCTATACCGGCCTGCAGGGCGGTTCCATCATGCGGGGATGGATGAACGATGAGAAGGTGATGATCGCCTGTTGTTCCGACGGGACGCGTCCTGTCATTTTCAAGATCGAGCGGATGGATTACAAAGCCGTGTACATAGAGGGCAGCATAAGTGCAGATTGTCAGGATAGAGTGAGGTCTGCTTTAGAACGGACAGACGGTGTGGATCAGGTTGTTTTCCGCGAGAGATTTATCGAGGTGTATGTTCACCATGAGCTTTTGGATGAAGACCTGAAAAATGCCGTGGAAAGCTGCGGGGAGCTTCACGTCCTGAAGATCGACCAATAAGGTTCTATGTAAGGATACTGTGAGGATCAATAGGGTCAGATGCGGGTTCCCGGCGGTCAGGGGTTATGGGTTCCGCTATAAACAGAAATTAATATTTAGAATAACTAAATATAGAAAACGACTATTTGCTATTTCAAGATCTGAGGCTTACAATGAATATGGAAACAAGAACGAAAACAGATCGGAGGATTTTGGAATGGAAGAAAAATTGATCTTGACAGAGGAATGGGATAAGACATTTCCAAAGAGTGATGAGGTAAACCATAAAAAAGTAACTTTCCACAACCGCTACGGCATTACTCTGGCGGCGGATCTGTATGAGCCGAAAAACGCGGAGAGCAAACTGGCGGCGATCGCGGTCAGCGGGCCGTTCGGCGCGGTAAAAGAGCAGTCGTCAGGCCTTTACGCACAGGAGATGGCAAAGAGAGGCTTCCTCACCATCGCCTTTGACCCGTCCTATACGGGTGAGAGCGGCGGTACGCCGCGATATGTTGCTTCCCCGGACATCAATACAGAGGATTTTCAGGCGGCGGTAGATTTCCTTTCCATTCAGGAAAATGCAGACCCGGAGAAGATCGGCGTTATCGGTATCTGCGGCTGGGGAGGCATGGCACTGAACGCCGCAGCGATCGATACGCGCATCAAGGCGACAGTGGCTTCCACTATGTACGACATGACCCGCGTAAACGCCAAAGGATATTTTGACGCGGAAGATTCGGAAGAAACCCGCTACGAAAAACGCAAAGCGCTGAACGCACAGAGGATCGAAGATTATAAAAATGGCAGCTATGCTCTGGCAGGCGGGGTTGTGGATGTTCTTCCAGAGGATGCGCCGTTCTTTGTAAAAGATTATTATGATTATTACAAGACAGAACGCGGATACCATAAGCGTTCCCTCAATTCCAACGGCGGATGGAACGTGACGTCTTCCTTATCTTTCCTGAATATGCCTATCCTGCAGTACGCGGATGAGATCCGAAGCGCCGCCCTGCTCATCCACGGGGAGAAAGCACATTCCTGCTATTTCAGCAAAGATGCTTACTCTATGTTAAAGGGCGACAATAAAGAACTGATGATCATTCCTGACGCGGTACACACAGACCTGTATGACCGGATGGATGTGATCCCGTTTGATAAGATAACGTCCTTCTTTAAAAAATATCTGTCTGATTCTTCCGATAGTCTCTAGGCGTCATGCCTACGGCGGCCTTAAACTGTTTTGTAAAATAACTGGGAGTATCGAACCCGCACAGAGAGCTGATCTCGCTGACCGGAAGAGCTGTGCGGGCGAGATAATCCGCCGCCGCTGCAATCCGGCGATGAAGGAGATACTGCATGGGCGTCATATGGAGAGTCTTAGAAAAGGACCTCTGACATTCTCTGACGCAGATTCCGGCAACAGCGGCAAGCCGGGAGGCCGTGACAGGCTCTGCGTAGTGGTCGTCCAGCCATGAGATCATTTCCTTTACACGAAGCTCGTGCCGGCCCGGCGGCTTCTCCGATGCCTTATCGCTGCGCTGCCGAAGCAAAATCAGAATGTGGGAGAGAGCGTCGCGGGCATAAAATTCATACCCGTCCTGCTTCCGGGTGCAGGCGTCAAACGCTTCTTCAAATAAATGAATAAAATCTTTCCGCATCGGATCATCAGACCGGAGTGTCAGTTCATGGCATCCTGATTCTATGAAGGGGTGGACATACCGCAGATCAAAAATACTTCCCGGAGCGCCTGATATGACTGTCGGTTCAAATACGATCGATTGAAAATGGCAGAGTTCTCCTGCAGGGCAGGAAACTCCGTGAAGTACATCAGAGTTAATGAAGCAAATGTCTCTGGGACGAAGATCTGTCCCGAAATCCGCAAATGAAATATGTGCGTTTCCTTCTTTCAGCCAAAAAATCTCCAGCGCATGATGCCAGTGTGGGGGAACCTCCCCTGAAATATACTGGCTGAGTTCTCTGTCATATACATCACATGGAAACAGAAGAGTTCCCTGTTCTGATATTTCCCGTCTGTCTTTATCCCGCCGTACATAATATACTTCCTTCATTTTCGTATTTCCCTTCGATATGTCGTTTTTCTTCTATTATAAGTCGCTTTTTATAAAGAATAAAGAGAAAAATGACGTTATACTTTAGATAACATAAAAAGTCTTTATTGGAAGGAGAGTGCCCTATGTTAGGAAGTATGAAACAGACAGCAGCCGCGCTTACTTTATCAAACCTGCTCTATCTGGCAGAAAAGGCTCCGGACGATTCTGAGCGCCGGGATTTTATGAGATATGCGGCCGGATTGATGAGAGAGAAGTATAAGCATATTATTTTTGATCTGGACGGTACTCTGATCGATACAGAAAAAGCAGTCCTAAAGACATGGCGGCAGACCTTAAGTGAATACGGCCATACTTATTCCCTGAGAGAACTGCGGCCCGTGCTTGGCATCACAACAGAAGCGGCATTAAAAAAGCTGGACGTCAATGCTGCTGATGATTTTGAAGCCAGATGGATGGAAGTTTACAGTCAGTTTGCGGATGAAGCGGACTTTTTCTCAGGAATAGCGGAAATGCTTCTGTCACTAAAGGCGTCGGGGTATTTCCTCGGTATCGTCACATCCAGATGCCGGAACGAACTGAAGCGGTACTTTGCAAAGTTTCATTTGAACCGTTTCTTTGATTTCATCATATGCGCGGATGATACGAAGCTGCATAAGCCGCAGCCTGATCCTTTGTACCGATATACGCATATAGCGGGGACGGAAGTCTCATCCTGCCTTTATATCGGCGATATGCCCACAGACATGGAATGTGCTGATTCTGCGTCAATGTCATCAGGGATGGCAGGATGGAATCCGTCTGTGATGTTCTGTACGGAAGCTGACTATATCTTTCATTCCCCGGAAGATATTACAGAGATGTTTACAGATAGCCGTCACTCTTAAATAAGTGCACGAGGATATACTGATCCTTGCTACCGTGCCGTCTGTGTTTTATACGTATGAAATATTATCAATACTCTTGTTGCGTTCTTCGAGGGCGCTGTCCGTATATCCGATTGCCACGACAACAAGCGGTTCATATCCGTCCGGCAGGGCAAGCCGGGACTGAACCGGCTCCTGTGTAAGCGACATGACCGGCCCCATCATAAAGCGGGAGCCGATTCCAAGTTCCGTCGCGGCAAGGATCATATTCTCGGCGGCGCAGGATACATTCGCCATGTTAAATCCCATCTCATCATTGCCGCCGGGTGCGGAGAGTACGACAAATGTCTGTGCGTTTCGGACTGCGCTGTACCCCGGCGTATTCGCCAGCTTTTCCGCAAATTCATTTCCACTGTTTTTCATCATCTCAATAGTAATACGGTTGATCGCATCGAGAAGAGCAGCGTCCGTAATGGCCGTAAAATGCACTTTCCCAAAGATCGGCGCGTAATTTCCTGCTTCCACGATGGTCTGGATATCATCTCTGTCAAGAGAATTGGAGAGAAATGTCTCCGGACTTTTTCTAACTTTGATCGTCTGAATCGTATTCATTGTTCAATCCTCCATTTATGTATTCTCACATCCTGAACCGATGTGGTATGATTATCATACTACATTGAAAAAATGAATCAAGTACGCAGAAAATATAGACGTGGTACGAAAAAAGATACTATGCGCTCGCTCGAAGGCGGGACTATGCAGTGTGCCGTTTATATAGTATAATTCATCTAAAAAAGTGCGGGCATGGGAAAAGATATGATCACTTTAGAAGAATTTGAACAGGGAATCAAAACGGCAGATCCGACGGAAAACTGTCCTGTATCTAAGACATTACAATTATTAAACGGAAAATGGACTTCCCGGATTATTTTTGAACTACAGAAATCAGAGACGATCCGTTTCGGTCAGTTAAAACGAAACCTGAAAGATATCACTAATACGATGCTGTCCTCCACACTCAAGTCGCTGGAGGACGCGGGACTTGTGAAGCGTCAGCAGTTTGACGAGATGCCTGTCAGGGTAGAGTATTCTCTTACAGAGGCGGGCAGGGAGATGCTGCCTATCTATTATGAGATGGCGAAGTGGGGGAGCAAGCATTTTCATATTGAGCTGTAATTTTAGTCTGCACAGTAACCTCAAGGTAACTACGGCACAATATTGTGCGTACTTTACCGGTTGGCCGGACGGACTTACAATGTGGTTAAAGAGGTGACGGCAAATGAACAGTAAGGAGCAGCTGCAATTTCTTATCAGAGAGCTGTTAGCGGAACATCCGCAATATGAGAATATGAAAATCCCGGAGGATGAGGAGCAACAAAAGCGTCTTCTTAGAAGTCTGATGAATATACGGCCTCCCCGTCCCATCAGCGCTGAGTTTTTAAAAATACAGGATGCTTATCTGACGGAACAAGTCCGGAAAAGGGGGATCGTTGACGTGCAATCTCTGATGCCTTCTCCCTTCAATCCCCGGCTTGTCCTCTGGAAGGGTGACATTACCACATTGAAGGCGGACGCGATTGTAAACGCAGCCAACAGTGCTTTAAGAGGCTGCTATATCCCCTGCCATTCCTGCGTGGATAACATCATCCACAGTGTAAGTGGGATACAGTTGAGGCTGGCCTGTGATGAGCTGATGAAAAAACAGGGTCATGACGAACCGACGGGAAAAGCCAAAATCACGTCTGCATTTAACCTTCCCTGCCGCTATGTGCTTCATACTGTCGGACCGATTGTGTCGGGAGATCTTACGCAAAGCCACTGCGGGCAGTTAGCAGACTGTTACAGGTCTTGTCTGGAGCTTGCGGCAGAAAACAGGCTGAAAAGCATTGCCTTTTGCTGCATCTCTACGGGGGAATTCCATTTTCCCCAGAGGAAAGCTGCGGAAATTGCTGTGCAGACTGTAAATGATTTTTTACAGACAGACAGAAGTATAGAGAAGGTGGTATTTAATGTTTTTAAACAGGACGATTACGACATCTATAAAGGACTACTCGGATAAAATAAGGCGTCTTGCCGCGTTTTTGCAGGAAACGGATGCGATTATAATAGGGGCGGGCGCAGGCTTATCCACTTCGGCAGGCTTTACTTATACAGGGGAACGGTTTGAGAGATACTTTGGGGACTTTAAAGAAAAATACGGCTTTAGGGATATGTATTCCGGAGGCGTTTATCCTTTTGAAAGTCTTGAAGAATACTGGGCATATTGGTCAACGTACATCTATATCAACCGCTATCTGGATACAGATAACGGAACATACAAAAGGCTGTTTGAGCTTGTAAAAAACAAAGATTATTTTGTGCTGACGACAAATGTTGACCACCAGTTTCAAAAAGCAGGTTTTGATAAGCAGAGATTGTTTTATACTCAGGGAGATTACGGACTGTTTCAGTGCAGCAGGCCTTGCCACAACGCCGTTTATGATAATGAAAAGACTGTCCGTGAGATGTTGGAGCGGCAGGCAGATATGAAAATACCATCGGGGTTAATACCATATTGTCCTGTCTGCGGAAAACCAATGTCCATGAACTTAAGAGCTGATAATACGTTTGTTCAGGACGAGGGTTGGTATCGTGCAAGGGAAAGGTACTCAGATTTTATCCGCAGACATAAAAGGCTTAAGACTTTATTCTTAGAGCTTGGAGTCGGCATGAATACCCCGGGTATTATTAAATATCCATTCTGGGAAATGACCCGTCAGAATCCAGACGCGGTGTACGCTTGCGTGAATCTGGGGGCGGCGTTTGTTCCGAAAGAGATAGAAGAGCGGTCGATTTGCATTGATTGGGATATTGGGGAGGTGTTGGAATGCTTATAAAATTTTCGGTCGAGCGAACTTTACTTTTATACTAATATTGAGTATAATATTAGCATGAAAGGAAGTGAAACCATGAGACAATATGAACAGTTGGACAGGATGCTGGTGGCTCAGGATGGGATGCTGCAAACCGCTCAGGTGGTATCTGCCGGGATTTCCAAACCGGTTTTTTATCATTATGTGCGGGATCGGGAACTGGAACGGGTGGCGCACGGCATTTATCTTTCCAGAGATTCTTGGGTAGATGCGATGTACCTGATTCATCTGCGGTTTGAACAGGCGGTATTTTCTCATGAGACAGCCCTGTTTTTTCACGATTTGACAGACCGTGAGCCAACTGAGTACACGATTACGGTAAAAACCGGCTACAATCCCACCAGACTAAAAGCGGAAGGGATTCAGGTCTTTACCATCAAGGCAGAGCTGCATGATGTGGGATTGACAACGGCGCAGACCCCCTTTTGGCATATTGTACCGGTTTATGATATGGAGCGTACGATCTGCGACCTGCTGCGGAGCCGGAACAGTATGGAGATGCAGACCTTTCAGGGGGCGCTCAAAATGTATGCCAGAAGAAAGGACAAGAATCTGCGGACATTGATGCGCTACGCAAGGCTGTTCCGGGTAGAGAAACTTTTGCGGCAGTATTTGGAGGTGCTATTATGATAAAGACAGCAAAGCAGTTGAAAGACCTGATTCGCAACCTCTCAAAGAAGAAGTCTGCAGACGCACAGATTTTGATGCGGAACTACATGATGGAGCGATTTCTGGAGCGTATTTCACTCTCGAAGTACCGGGACAAGTTTATTTTGAAGGGCGGGATGCTGGTAGCAGCGATGGTCGGTCTGGATGCCCGTTCTACCATGGATCTGGATGCAACGGTCAAAGGAATCAATGTGAATGTAAATGATGTGGCGGATTTGATTGCGGGGATTGTTTCAGTCCCGATTGATGACGGCGTGACCTTTCAGGTCAATAAGGTTTCAGAAATTATGGATGAAGCGGAATATCCGGGGATTCGTGTAAGCATGACTACGGTTTTCGATGGAGTGGTAACGCCCCTGAAGATTGACATTTCTACCGGGGATGCTATTACACCAAGGGAAGTCCGGTACAGCTTCAAGCTGATGCTGGAGGACCGTTCCATCGACATTTGGGCGTATAATCTGGAAACTGTGTTGGCTGAGAAGCTGGAGACAATCATTACCAGAGCAACGACCAACACCCGTATGAGGGATTTCTATGGCATTTATATTCTGGAACAGCTTCATGGGAATACACTGAATGCACAGATCCTCTATGATGCGCTGTTGGCAACCGCCCGAAAACGGGAAACGGAAAGCCATCTGACTGAGGCAAAGGAAGTCTTTGCCGAGGTGGAGGACAGTCCGGTAATGCAGCAGCTTTGGACAGCGTACCGGAAGAAGTTTTCTTATGCGGCTGATCTGGAGTGGAATATCGTGATGAAAGCGGTTCGCATACTGTATTCTCTTGCAGAGGAAGGTTGATGGATGGAATGACCTGATATTGCAGTTCTAATTAAAAATGTAGAGCACCGGAAAAATGGTGCGCAATAAACAGAACACCCCGGGTATTATTAAATATCCATTCTGGGAAATGACCCGTCAGAATCCAGACGCGGTGTACACTTGCGTGAATCTGAGGGCGGCGGTGGCACCCCGGGAGATAGAGGGGCGATCCATTTGTATCGAGGGGGATATGGGGGGAGTGTTGGAATGCTTATAAAAGTATTTCCTCAGAATGTGTCCTTGTCTAGAGCGGTACATTCTTTTTGCTGTCTCCTATTCCATTCTATTCATTCTAACCATTTTTGTTGACAAGAATGGTTAGAATGAGTAGAATGTGGTTAGAATAAAATCAGGAGGTGGTCAAATGATTTTTCGGGAAAGTGAAACGGTTGAACTAAAAGAGATCGTGGTGGAGGATATAAAAAAAGAAATCATTGCTTTTGCAAACTGCGAGGGCGGAAAGCTGTACATCGGTGTTCAGGATGATGGAACAGTATCAGGATTGGATAATCCAGACGAAGCCTCTTTACAGATCAGCAATATGGTTCGAGATGCGATTAAGCCAGATTTGACAATGTTTCTTCACTATGAAACATTGATGATAGATGGTAAGAAGATTGTTGCAGTTGATATTCAGCAAGGAACAGAACGGCCATATTATATTGCAAAAAAAGGCTTGCGTCCGGAGGGCGTCTACGTCCGACAGGGGTATTCCTCCGTTCCGGCTACCAATACGGCAATCCGACGTATGATTAAGGAAACAGACGGCGATCGCTTTGAGGAAATGCGGTCTTTGGAGCAGAATTTAACATTTGAAAGCGCAGAAAAGGAATTTGCGAAAAGGCATGTAGCGTTTGGACCTGCACAGATGAAAACACTGGGACTAATAACGCAGGATGAAGTCTATACCAACTTAGGGCTGCTGCTTTCAGACCAGTGTGTGCATACTATTAAGGCTGCTGTTTTTCAGGGGACAAACCAAAACGAATTTAAAGATCGGAAAGAATTTACTGGGTCTTTATTTCAGCAGATGGATGAAGTTTACGATTTTATCGATTTCCGTAATCAAACGCATTCTACCTTCGAGAAGCTGTATCGTATTGACAGGCGGGATTATCCCGAAACCGCAGTAAGGGAGGCACTGTTGAATCTTCTGGTTCATCGGGAATACTCGTTCCGGGCCAGCTCCTTCATCAGTCTTTACACAGACAGACTGGAATTTACCTCTATTGGCGGTTTGGTAAACGGCGTAACTTTAAAGGATGTAACAATGGGGATATCGGTCTGCCGGAACGCGAAACTGGCAAATATATTTTACCGTTTGGAATTGATAGAAGCTTATGGAACAGGACTTATAAAAATCATGGATGCCTATGAGGGAACCGGGATGACGCCGCAGATTGAAACATCTGACAATGCGTTTAAAATTATTCTTCCAAATCTGAACGCAATTTCCGTATCGATAAAACCGTCGCAGACCGGATCAGAGAAAGACATGCCGGAAAAGAAAGTGATTGCTTTGACAAAAGAACGGGGATTCATTACAAGGAAAGAAGTTGAAAAGCTGCTTGATATGGGACAGTCATCATGCGGACGTCTGTTAAGGAAAATGACAGAAAATGGTTTATTGATTCAAGAAGGAAAAGGAAAGAACACCCGATACAGCCTTCCGCGATAAAAGAAACACTGAAATTTGCATATAGCTTGGAATGGCGAGCAACAAACAAAACACCCCGGGAATATTCCCTGTAACTTGATATAAAGATTCTTGATCTGGCCTATCCGGCAGAGGGGACAACACCACTCGCTTTCGCCTTGTATTCTTCGCCCCAGATTTTCAGTGAATCGAGAATCGGCTCAAGGCTTCGCCCGAGTTCTGTCAGAGAGTATTCCACTCTCGGCGGGACTTCGGCGTAGACCTTGCGGCTGACCAGTCCGTTTTCTTCCATAGCGCGAAGCTGTGCGGTCAGCACTTTCTGAGATACATTTCCAATAGATTTTTTTAATTCCCCGAACCGTTTCGTACCGGGCATCAGATCCCGGAGAATGAGCACTTTCCATTTATCCCCGATCAACATAAGCGTCGTCTCAACCGGACAGGCCGGCAGTTCTTTTGTCACAGCCATAACAAACTCCTTTCCAGACAGCATCACAATAGTATCTTTTTGAAACTAAGATGCAAAATTGCATTTACATTATCATTTTTCTGTACAGATACAGAATATCATTGTAGACAGTAAGAGTCAACACACTAAAATGTTTTTAAGGATTTTGTAAAAATACACTTGAAAATATTTTTTTAAGCGCTATAATAAGGTCAATAAATTGATAGTATAATATTTGACTATTTAAGAAGAGCCATGAATTATAAAGAAAAACTGGATTAGAAAATGGATTTTAACGGCAATAGTTTCTCACAGGTAACTACACCACAATATTGTGCTTACTTTACGATATGCCCTTGTCGTCTTACAATATCCTTGTAAACGATAACCGTCGGCAAAAGGAAGGGAGCATACATATGACAGCAAAAGACTGCATCAGAATGTTAAGAGAGATAAAGGACGTGGCATTTGCTACCGTGGATGATAAGGGCCAGCCACAGAACCGGATCATCGACGTTATGCTGGCAGAGAGTGAGAAATTATATTTCTGCACAGCGAGAGGGAAGGACTTTTACCGGGAAATCACTGCGGCACACTGTGCGGCTATTGTCGGTATGAACGAGAAGTACCAGATGATCCGTTTAAACGGAAACGTAGCAAAACCGGAAGATCAGAAGAAATGGATTGATCGCATTTTCGAGGAGAATCCGTCTATGAATCAGGTCTATCCGGGTGAGAGCAGATATATTTTAGAGCCTTTCTGCATAGAATCAGGTCAGGTTGAGTTTTTTGATCTGGGGAAAGAACCGATTTACAGAGAGAGCTTTTCTTTCGGAAATGAGGAGAGGGAGCAAAAAGGCTTCCACATCACAGAGGACTGTATCGGATGCGGCGCCTGCGCAGAAGGCTGTCCGCAGAAATGTATCATGGAGGGCAGTCCTTATAAGATTGATCCTTATCACTGCCTGCACTGCGGACTGTGCAAGGAGAGCTGCCCCGTGGGAGCGGTGCGCAGAATTGTTTAGTTGACAACAGCCTGAAAATATTGTAAGATTCAGGAATAGAACATTTGTTCTTTTCCAACAAGAGCGTACCGGGCATTGGAAAGGAGAAACACAATATGCTTCAATCGATCATAGAAACATTTGCAGAAAGAGCGGATTTCTTCATGGAGCTTCTGATGGAACACATCGGCATCTCCGCTGCGGCCATTGTGATCGCTGTCCTGCTTGGCGGGATCGCAGGAATACTGATCAGTGAGTTCCAAAGAAGCGCAAGGCTGACGCTTGGAATCGTCAACCTTCTCTATACGATTCCCTCGATCTCCATGCTGGGTTTTCTGATCCCGTTTTCAGGCGTGGGAAATGCGACAGCGGTCATCGCGCTGACGATTTACGCCCTGCTTCCTATGGTGCGCAATACCTACACAGGTCTGACCAATGTGGAGCCTGCCATCATAGAGGCGGCAAAGGGAATGGGAAGCACGAGAGCGCAGGTCTTATTCCGCGTCCGTCTTCCTCTTGCCCTTCCGGTTATCATGTCGGGTATCCGCGGCATGGTCACCATGACCATCGCCCTTGCAGGTATCGCGTCCTTCATCGGAGCTGGCGGTCTTGGCGTGGCGATTTACCGGGGCATCACGACGAACAATGCGGCAATGACGATGGCGGGCAGCCTTCTGATCGCCGCGCTGGCGCTGATCGTTGATTTCCTTCTCGGATTCGTAGAGCGGCGGATGAAGCTGAGGAGCAGAAGAGCGAAAGAGCAGAACCGGATCATGAGTATCGCTGTTGCCGTTCTTGCTCTGGCAGTCCTCATAACTTCTTTGTTTCGCCCTCAGGCTAAAGAGACTATACACATTGCGACAAAACCGATGACCGAACAGTATATTCTTGGAGAAATGCTGGATATCCTGATCGAGCAGGACACAGAGCTTGATGTGGAGATCACGCAGGGCGTGGGCGGCGGTACGTCCAACATCCAGCCGGCAATGGAGAGCGGAGAGTTTGACATTTACCCGGAGTATACCGGAACAGCGTGGAATATGGTGCTGAAAAGAGAAGATATTTACACGGAAGACCAGTTTGAACTTATGCGTCAGGAATATCGGGATAAGTACGGTATGGACTGGGCCGGCATGTACGGCTTTAACAACACTTACGGACTTGTGGTGCGTAAGGCAATCGCGGATCAATATAATCTTAAGACTTATTCTGACCTGCAGGCAGTATCCGGCGGACTTATCCTTGGAGCAGAGTATGATTTCTTTGAGCGGGAGGATGGCTACAATGCGCTCTGCGATGCTTACGGACTGGATTTCAAACAGACTATGGATCTGGATATCGGCCTGAAATATCAAGCTCTTGAGCAGGGACAGATCGACGTCATGGTTATCTTTACCACTGACGGACAGCTCAGCGTATCTGACGCGGTGGTATTAGAAGACGATAAAAGCTTTTACCCATCTTATCTGTGCGGAAATGTGATCCGTACAGAAGTGCTTGAGGAACACCCGGAATTAAACAGCGTATTTGAGAAGGTGACGGGAATCCTGACTGATACTGACATGGCACGATTGAACTACGCGGTAGAGACAGAAGGAGAAGAACCCCGGACTGTGGCAAAGGAGTTTTTAGCGGAGAAAGGACTTGTAAAGTAGCGGAAAAACGGCGGCAGGAACGCACGTGTACCCTATATGGACAGGCGCATCTATGACCGCAGAGCCGCGCAATATATATCGAAAAACGAAAAGGAGGGTTCCATCATGCCTGCAGCAGTAGAACTAAGACATATTTCAAAATCATACGATCAGGACGCCGTGCTTGAGGACTTTAACCTTACGGTTCCTAGGGGAGAATTCGTCACCATGATCGGTTCATCAGGGTGCGGAAAGACGACGGTTCTTAAGATGATCAACGGTCTTATCGAGCCGGACGGAGGAGAGATTCTTCTGGACGGCGAGTCCGTCCGGGGAAAGGATATGACAAAGCTTCGCAGAAATATCGGCTATGCCATACAGGGCAGCGTCTTATTTCCCCACATGACAGTGGAGGAGAATATTTCCTATGTCCCAAGTCTTCTCAACAAGAAGGACAGGAAAAAGACAAAGCAGGCTGTGGATAAATGGATGGATATCGTCGGACTTTCCCCTGACCTGAAGGAGCGTTACCCGGACGAACTCTCCGGCGGACAGCAGCAGAGAGTAGGGATCGCCAGAGCGCTGGCAGCGTCACCGGAGCTGCTTCTTATGGATGAGCCATTTGGCGCGGTGGACGAGATCACAAGAGGCCAGCTTCAGGATGAGCTGCGCCGCATTTATGAAAAAACAGGGATCACCGTTCTTTTTGTGACGCATGATATTTCCGAAGCCTTGAAACTGGGCACAAAGGTGCTGGTTATGGATGCGGGGGAGATCATTCAGTACGATACGCCGGAAATGATACTTGAGCACCCCGCGTCTCCCTTTGTAGAGCGGCTGATCGAGAAAGAAAGGGGTGTGCAGAAGAAGATGGATGAAGAACGGATTCATCATCCGGTAATCTTGTCTCAACTTTAGTAATTTTATACAAAATTTCGCAGGTGAAATTATCAGATGTGATGAAAAACAAATTTTCTATAGACAAACGGTAAAAAAGTGATTATACTAGACAGCAGATTGAGGTTTGTTATTACGTAATGGTAAGCAAGACTGTTTATAATTCCGCATAGGAGTATTATAAACAGTTTTTTTATTATAACAGGTATGCTGTAATGAAGTACTTTTACAGGGGGCACAGAAACGATGAAGATTATCAGAGTCCTGAACACAAATGCAGTGGTAACACTGGATGAGAAGAACAGAGAGATCATCGTGACCGGAGCTGGAATCGGTTTCAAAAAGAAAAAAGGCGAGCATCTTGACGATGCTCTGGCTGAGAAGATATATTGCCTGACTGACAAGGAGGTCAGTCGCAGACTGCAGAATGTGGTTGAGGAGATATCAGAAAAGTATCTGGAGACAGCCGACAAAATCGTCACTGCAGCGCGGGAAAAACACAGCCTTAAGGTCAGGGATGCCCTTTATGTGACGCTGACCGATCATATCAACTCGACGGTAGAGAGATTTCAGGACGGTATCAGCCTCAAAAATATGATGAAACATGAGATTCGCAAGTTTTATGCTCAGGAGTACTCTATAGGGACTCAGGCAATTCGGTGGATCTATGAAGAGACAGGCATTGATCTTGGTGAGGATGAAGCGGCATTCATAGCGATGCACATCATATCCGCTGAATTTGAAACCAATGAGTGTTCAGATGTGAAGCGGATCACTGAGCTGGTCATCTCTATTATGAAGATCGTCAAGATTCATTTTAAGATCAACTTTAACGAAGATTCCGTGTCATACCAGCGCTTTGTGACACATCTGAAATTTTTCTCAGCAAGAGTGCTTGACCGCCAGCTTTATCAGGACAGTATGAAAGATCTCTATGAGATCGTTGTGGAACAGAACAGGTATGCTTACGCAGGTGTAAAGAAGGTCGCGCAGTTTATTGAAAAGACATATGATTACAGGCTGAGCATTGACGAAGAACTCTACTTACTGATACATATAAAAAGAATATTGGACGAACAGTAAAGGTTCGCAGGTTTGTTATTATTCAGTTAAGCAAGACCTGAGCATGAGAGCACAATATCCCGGGAAGTGTATGCTCTTATGTTCAGGTCTTTTTATATAAAACAATAAAAAACAGAGGTGAACAAAATGGATTATGAAAGTACAGCAAAAAAGATTTTACAACGTGTAGGCGGAAAGGATAATGTCCTCAATCTGGTGCACTGTATGACAAGACTGAGATTTACTTTAAAAGATGAGTCCATCGTGGACGACGAGGCCGTCAAAAAAACAAAAGGTGTTATGGGTGTGATGAAAAAAGGCGGCCAGTATCAGATCATCATCGGAAATGACGTGGCAAATGTTTATGCAGAGCTTAATAAACTGGGGAATTTCTCCAATAAAGCGCCTCAGAAGACTTCTGAAAAGAAAGAGAAGCAAAATGTATTTTCCATGCTCATGGATACGATTTCCGGCATCATGGCTCCGGTTATCCCGGCCATTATCGGTGCGGCAATGATCAAGGTTTTACTGACACTCCTGCCGATGATCCATGTACTCGACACGTCCGGAAACACCTATAACCTGCTAAGTGTGATGGGTGACGGCGCGTTTTTCTTCATGCCCGTGCTGATCGCGATCTCAGCGGCAAAAAAATTCGGGACAAATACATACTATGCGGCGAGTATTGCTCTGATTATGCTCCACCCGAATTTCATTTCCATGATGAGCGCGGCCGATGAGGCGGAAGAAACAATCCGTTTCCTAGGATTTCTCCCGGTAACTTATGCGTCTTATGCTTATTCGGTCATCCCGATCATCCTTGCGGTATGGTCGCTGAAATATGTGGAAAAGCTGGCAGACAAGATCACGCCGGTTGTTACAAAGAACTTCTTAAAACCCATGCTTGTCGTCCTGATCGAAGCTCCGATCGCCCTGATCGTTTTGGGACCTCTGGGCGCGATCTGCGGAAATGTATTATCTGACATTGTATATGCCGTACATGACAGGCTTGGATTCATCGCTATTGGTATCGTGGCAGGTATCTATCCGTTTGTCGTCATGGCAGGAATGCACCACGCATTTACACCGATCAAACTTGGCGTGATCGCCACAACAGGATTTGAGAACTTTATCTGTATCGGCGAGCTTTGCTCTAACATGGCTCAGGGCGCCGCGTCGCTTGCGGTATCCGTCAAAAGTAAAAACAAAGACTTCAAGCAGATTGCAGGTTCTTCCGCATTCTCCGCGTTGTTTGCCGGAATCACAGAGCCGGCCCTCTACGGAGTTACCCTGCGTCTGAAACGTCCGATGCTGGGTGCCTGCATCGGCGCGGCTGTGGGAGGTCTTTTCGGAGGGTTCTTCCAGATGAAGTGCTTCGGAATCGCAACACCGGCCATCGTGACGATCGTGCAGTATGTGGAAGAGGACAGAGCGGCAAGTCTTCTTATCGCGGCAGCGACCATCCTTCTGACAGTTGTAGTTACATTTATCGCTACCATGATCATCGGATTTGAAGATATCGTGGATGAAGATGAAGACGAGACTCCGGCTTCAGATGTTTCCATCGAGAGCAAAGAAGAAGCAGACATCACAGTGCCCAGTCCGCTAAGCGGGAAAGCAGTACCGTTAAGTGAAGTAAAAGACGCTACATTTTCACAGGAAATTCTAGGGAAAGGCGCTGCTATCATTCCTGATAAGGGCGTGGTTTATGCTCCGTTTGACGGAAAAATCGACGTAATGTTTGAGACCGGACATGCGCTCGGCCTGACGGCGGACAATGGGGTGGAACTCCTGATCCATGTGGGGATGGACACCGTGAATCTGGAAGGAAAATATTTTTATCCGAAAAAAGCAACCGGCGACACTATTAAAAAAGGCGACATTCTCCTTGAATTCGATATGGACGGAATCATCAATGCCGGATATGATATCACTACTCCGGTTGTCGTGTCCAACACGGAGAAATATACAGACATTGTTTCTCTGAAAGAAGGAAAGACAGCAATGCTTGAGGATCTTGTGAAGATCCGGTAAGCTGTCAGGACAATTCAGTTTATGTAAAGCATAAAAATAAAATTAAGGAAAGGAATCATAACATGGAAGAAATGAAAGCGACAGGATTCCCGGAGGATTTCCTCTGGGGCAGCGCGTCAGCCGCTTACCAGATCGAAGGCGGATACAGGGAAGGCGGAAAAGGTATGACAAACTGGGATACATTTGTGCGCATCCCGGGCAAGACATATAAAGCGACTACAGGCGATGTGGCGGTGGATCATTATCACAGATATAAAGAAGACATTGCCCTCATGGCGGAGATGGGACTGAAAACCTACCGCTTCTCCGTCTCATGGGCAAGGGTCTATCCTAATGGAAGAGGGGAAGTCAATGAAAGCGGTCTGGCATTTTACAGGAATATCATTGACGAATGTTTAAAAAATAATATTGAACCCATGGTGACAATCTTCCACTGGGATCTGCCTCAGGCTCTTGTTGATGCCTACGGCGGGTGGGAGAGTGCGCAGATCATTGATGATTTTGTTGCCTACGCGAAAACGCTGTTTGAAAACTTTGGTGATAAAGTAAAATACTGGATCACACTGAACGAACAGAATATCTTCACATCACTGGGATGGCTGACCGCGCAGCATCCGCCGGGGAAATTCGATGACCAGAAGATGTTCTATCAGGTCAATCATCATGCCTTCATGGCTCATGCAAAGACTGTCCTTGCCTACAGAGAGATGGGCGGCACGGGAAATATCGGCGCAAGCTTCGCCTACACACCATCCTATTCACTGGACTGCAGGCCGGTCAATGCCATGGCAAAACGCAATTATGATGATCTGAAAAACTTCTGGTGGATGGACATCTACGCATACGGACGTTATCCTGCGGCGGCAATGGCTTATCTGAAAAAGAAAGGTTATGCGCCGGAAATACAGGACGGCGATATGGAAATACTGAAAAAAGCCGCAGCTCAGATCACATTCATGGGCGTAAACTATTATCAGAGCTGTGTATGCGAATATAACCCGATGGACGGCGTGACTCCATACGGCACCATGAATACAAGCGGTGTGAAAGGTTCTGCTCAGGAAGTGGGAATCCCGGGCATCTACAAGAATCCGGCAAATCCATATCTGATGACAACAGACTGGGACTGGAGTATTGACCCCATGGGATTGCAGTTCTGCTGCCGTGAGATTACCAGCCGCTATGGTCTGCCTGTCGTCATCTCGGAGAACGGACTTGGCGCATTTGACAAAAAGACGGAAGACGGCCGCATCCATGATGACTACAGGATTAAATATCTGGAAGAACACATCAAGGCTCTGGCTCTGGCAGTGGAAGAGGGATGCCGGGTACTTGCTTACTGTACGTGGTCCTTTACCGACCTGTTAAGCTGGCTGAACGGATATCAGAAACGGTACGGCTTCGTCTATGTGGACAGAGAGGAAGAAGAGGGCGGTTCCCTTGAACGGATAAAAAAAGACAGTTACTACTGGTATCAGAATGTCATAAAAACAAACGGAAAAAGTATATTAGAATAGCAATGTCATTCCTGCTACGGGACACGAAAGGAGAGCCAAGTCTATATGACGATCCGCTCTCCTTTCATGCTGACTGTTCTGTGCAGCATATCTGAATTTTACAGTTTATTCTACAGTTTATGAAATACGGGTTTCATCCTGTCAAATGTACAGAATTCTTCATATCCGAGACTTTTCAGCAAATCCTTTGTCTCTTCGATATACGCTCCCAGATGCTCTGGTTTATGGCTGTCGCTTCCGATGGTAATGACGCGCCCGCCCAGCTCGCGGTATAGCCTTAATATCTCTTTGGACGGCGTTGAATCTGACAGTCCATATCTGTGGGAGGAGGTGTTGACCTCGATGCCTTTCCCATCCGCGATCACTGTCTTTAAGATCTCTTCGATCAGAGGGCGCACATTTTCAAAGGGATAAACGCCCGCTTTGTCATAGCGCGCAATCAGATCCATATGTCCGAGAACGCTGTAATTTTTATAAGCCTTTACTACATCCAGCAGCTCTTCATAATAGCGCTCATTGTATTCCTTCTGTGTGCGTCCCGCCTGAAATTCCTGCGTCCAGAACTCCTTGTCCTCCACCTGATGGATGGACAGAATGATAAAATCAAACGGATAGCGGTCAAAAAGAGCCTGATACTGCAAAATCGTGTGTGTCTGCATCCCAAACTCAAGGCCTGTGCGTATTGTGATCTTATCTCCGTAAAGTTCTTTCATCCGTTTGATCTCATCCATGTATCTTGGATAATCTACGTTTGCGAACGGCTCGTTTCCGCGATAGACGATCTCTTCCCCGGAATCCCAGTCCACTTTGATCCCATAGTCCACGTGATCTGTAAAGCAGATCTCATCAATTCCCATTTGAACTGCGTCTTTTATTACATCCTCCATAGGGTAAATGGAGTCGTCGCTAAATTCCGTATGTACATGATAATCAGCAAACATAATGTCATCCTCCTTGTATTGCGTCCGGTATCTTAGCAGAGTGCATCTGCATTTTGCAATAACTCTGCCATATTGATTATACTCCCCTGACATGGATTTGTGCTATAATTATTTACTGACAGGAAATTTTTTGAAACGGAGAAGTGGACATGGAATTAAGAGTACTAAAGTATTTCTTAACAGTGGCAAGAGAGGAAAATATTACAAAAGCGGCACAAAGTCTGCATATCACACAGCCTACGCTGTCCCGCCAGATGATGCAGTTGGAAGAGGAGTTAAAGGTAAAGCTTTTCAAGAGAAGCAATCACAGGATTTATCTCACAGAAGACGGAATGATTTTAAAAAGAAGGGCGCAGGAACTGCTCACACTGGCTGACAAGACAAAAAAGGACTTTCTTCACAAAGATGAGATTTCCGGCGAGATTATGATCGGGACAGGGGAGTTTCGCAGCAGCAAGTGTCTGGCGCATATGATGAAGTCATTTTCCGAAGAATATCCTCATGTGCAGTTCCGTATGTTCAGCGGGAACGGCGAGGATGTAAGGGATAATATTGAAAGAGGTATCTTTGATATCGGTATTGTCCTTGAGCCTGTCGATATCAGCAAGTATGAATTTGTCAGTATCCCAGAGAAAGAACGTTGGGGAATTCTCACAGACGCGGACAGTGAGCTGGCAAAAAAAGAGAGTGTAACCCCGGCAGATCTGGCAGAACTGCCGCTTATAACCCCTACAAGGGAATTCCGCGAGGGGAAGCTCGGCCGTTGGTTCGGCAAATATAACGCAAGGCTGAATATCGTTGCCGCAGGGAATCTTCTATATAACGAGGCCATGCTTGCACAGATCGGGATGGGAACCGTATTGTGCATGGATCTGCAATGCAGCTATGACAATCTGCGCTT
>ERZ1643251.1808-NODE-1808-length-23302-cov-5.212716_pt1 | contig 23302 bp, 19 predicted proteins | sample MGYA00579261_ERZ1643251 | MGnify/ENA primary metagenome ERZ1643251 (study PRJEB29033, sample SAMEA4952267) | chicken gut metagenome | biome: Broiler Chicken; feature: Gastrointestinal Tract; material: Caecum | place: Ireland | collected 2018 | study: Broiler... | reverse complement strand
AGACTTCGCTGTCGCGAAGTCATGGTCATAATCATGTGCGATTGTGATTTCGCCGGTGCAAATGGCATCAGACGTCCTTTCTGCCTTTTTTATGCAGTATATCCATTATTGCCTTCATCTCGTCCTCCTTGGTACCGCTCGCTTCGAGCGCGTGAAGACGTGTCTCTTCCTTCAGACGAGATATCAGGTCGCGCAGGACTTCCTCGTCGTTCTGCGTTAGCTGCTGACGCCTTACCAGCATCGATGTAATCCTGCCCATCTCGTCGGCGTTGAAGTCCTCGGCGAGGACGCCGAAGTCAAACGCGCGGGTCGGGTCGAAGCGGTTCATGATCGACAAAAACACCCGCTTGTTGAACTCTGAATAGAAGTCGTCGGCTGAAAGTCCGAGCGAGCCGTCGCGAACCAGCTTTACGTATTCGGGATAGCAGAGGAGTATGCCGAGCAGGTTTTCCTCAATGCTGACCGCCGACACGTTCTTCACGGTGTCGCGATTGACCCGGTCGCCGAAGCCGGAGGTCTTGCGGATTATCTCCTGCATCTCCTCGGACTTTTCGTTCGACTGACGGCGTTTTGCGATCCGTGCGACGTCGTTTTTAAGTGAGTCGCGCGGAATCTCGAGCCGGTCGGAGACGACCGCGATATATACGTCGCGCTCGGCCGCCGAGCTTGTCTCGCTTATTATCCGGCAGAGCTCGGAAGCGGCTTTGACGCGCTGGTCGACGTCGCTGATGTCGTAGCGGGAGAGCACGCCGTCGAGCTTGAAGTCGAACTGCGAGCGGCTGCCGTCGAGCAGCAGCTTGAATTTCTCATGTCCGGTGCGTCCGTTCTTTTTGAAGAACTCATCCGGGTCCTTCGCTCCGGGGATCCGCAGCACACGCACATCGAGTCCGGTCTCGCCGAGCAGCTTTATCGCCTTGTCCGCGGCGCGCTGACCGGCGGCGTCCGAGTCGTAGGAAATTATGACCTGCTTCGTGTATTTTGACATTATCCGCGCCTGCTCGGGGGTTATCGCCGTGCCGAGCGTCGCGACGGCATTTTCGAAGCCGTTCGCGTGCAGCGCGATGACGTCCATATATCCCTCGCAGAGTATCAGCCGTTCGGAGCACTTCGATTTCGCGAAGTTGAGCGCGAACAGGTTGCGGCTCTTTTTGAACACGGGAGTGTCGGAGGTGTTCAGATATTTCGGAACCGAGTCGTCCATGACCCGACCGCCGAACGCGACCACGCTGCCGGTGACGTCGATGATCGGGAACATGACCCGACCGCGGAAGTAGTCGTATGGTCTGCCGGTTTTTTTCGATATGCCGCACAGAAAGGCTGACGACAGCTCGGCGGAGCTGTAGCCGAGACGTGTCAGGTGGTCGGTGAGGCTGCCGAAGCCGTCGGGGGCGTATCCGAGTCCGAAATGCTTGATGGTCGCGCCGCTGAGCCCGCGCGATTGCAGATAGGACAGCCCCGCGGCGCCGAGATTTTGGTCATACAGGCAGGCGTGATAGAAACGCGCCGCCTCACGGTTCATAGCGAGCACCCGTTCGCGTTTGACCGCTTCGCTCGACCCGCCGTCATTATTGTCGCGCGGAAGCGAAATCCCGACTCTTGAAGCGAGCAGCTCGAGCGCCGAGCGGTAGTCGACGTTCTCGCGCTTCATGACAAAGGTAATCACATCCCCGCCCGCTCCGCAGCCGAAGCAATAGAAGCTGCGCGACGACGGGAAGACTGTGAACGACGGCGTGCGCTCGCTGTGGAACGGACAGAGCCCGTTGTAATTTGAGCCGGCGCGCTTTAAGTGAACGTATCCGCCGATGAAATCGACGATATCGCAGCGATATTTGATTTCTTCAATTATTTCGGGTGGAATCATAAGGTTTGTTCAGACTTGTTTGTTATTCTTTTTGGGGGAATGGGAGGGGGAAAGTGAGGAGTGAGGAGTTAGGAGTGAGGAGTGGCGGTAGGAAATCGCCGGAGGCGATTTCCTAAAATTAAAAATGCAGCTGCATGGAGGAATTTGGATGAGTTGGGAGCGAATAGCGGTAAAGTTATATGATGACGATGTTGCATTCGCATGGCAAAGCAATATATCGAACGCGATATATCTAATCCCGCACTCGCGTATATAATAACTCAAATTCGCCGCAGGCGAATTTGTTCCACAACTCCTAACTCCTCACTCCTAATTCCTCACTTGTAAAAGCGGGAACTATATCTCTGTCCGCAAACTTAAAGATATATGCGAGCTTCAGAAGTATTCGCTTCTTCTGCCCCATGCGTTTGGGATGAAGAGCTGGCGGAAGAGATTGATTGCGTGATTGTCGGTCATTCCTGAGATGAAGTCGCAGACCGAACGCTCGACCGGCTGGGTGTCGGTCATGCGCCGGTAGAACTCCGGCATCTTCTCCGGACTCCTGACATAATATTCGAACAGACGCGTGATGAGCTGCTTTGCGCGCTGCTCCTCGGCGAGCACCTGCGGGCTGTAGTATACCCGCTCGTAGAGAAAGGCTCGGAGCGAATCGGTGGCTTCCTTTATCTCCGGCTCCATTTCGATGCCGGGATTGCCGCTTGCGATAAGCTCTGCGCTCCTTTTGACGACGCTTCTGACCATCGTATCGATCCGCTTCGAGTGGGTCGAGCCGAGTAGCTCCGTCAGATTTGGCGGTATGTCGTTATCGGTCAAAATTCCCGCGCGCACGGCGTCGTCGATGTCGTGGTTGATGTAGGCGATGCGGTCGGCGAATTTGACAATCCGTCCCTCGAGTGTCGAGGCGAGGTTATCGCCCTGGTGATTGTAAATTCCGTCTCTGACCTCATAGGTCAGGTTGAGTCCGGCGCCGTCCTTTTCAAGCAGGTCTACGACCCGCAGACTCTGCGCGTAGTGTGTGAATTCCTTCGAATAGCATTCGCGCAGCGCGGCTTCGCCGGTGTGACCGAACGGAGTATGACCGAGGTCGTGTCCGAGCGACGCGGCTTCGGTCAGGTCCTCGTTGAGAAAAAGGGCGCGCGCTATAGTGCGTCCGATCTGCGTCACCTCGAGCGTGTGCGTCAGGCGGGTACGGTAGTGTTCCTCCTCGGGAGCCAAAAACACCTGCGTCTTGTGCATCAGCCGCCGGAACGCCTTTGAATGGATTATCCGGTCGCGGTCGCGCTGGAACTCACCGCGAAGGTCGGACGGGATCTCTTGTCTCATGCGTCCGCGCGAATTCTCCTCGCGGAACGCCGCCCCGCACATATGTCTGTCAGCCGCGATGCGCAGCAGATCAGCTATTGTACGGCTGTCGTCAGCCGCCATTACGAATCACCGCCTTCCGTTTTCGGAATTACATGAATAATATACGCCGAAAAATATAAAATTACTTTTTTTAAGGTCAATGTTTACAATTAGTTAACAATGTCCCACGCTGATTCGATATACATTCGGTCGATTCGTCCTCATTCGACAGACCTCGCCGGGATTAGTCAGGTTTTCGCGTTGGAATCAATTGTATATATTTATGCCTAAATCAGATTGACCCGCTTGATTGAGATATTTCGTTGATTCGTCATTGACAAGCCGCGTGAAATCTGTTATACTATATAATATATCACCGCCGGACTATACAAGTCGGCAGGGCTGAATAAACGGGGGGATAGGATGTCGGGCTTTGACAGCTTTTATGGAAACGAGCGTTTGATTTCGCGAATTAAATCGGATATATCGCGCGGAAAATTTCCCGTGTCCTCGATATTCGAGGGGGTGCGCGGCTGCGGAAAGCGCACGCTTGCACATCTGGTCGCGGCGGCGCTTTCCTGCGATTCGGACGACGCGCCCTGCATGGAGTGTCTGATGTGCGAAAAAATCATGCGCGACATCTCGCCCGACGTCATATGGGTCGTGGCCGAGGAGGGCAAGGTTCAGCTTGGCGTAGATGTGATACGCGGCGTCCGCGAGGACGCGTACTACGCGGCGAACGATTTGAGGGCGAAATTCTACATCTTTCCCGCCGCGGACACAATGAATATACAGGCGCAGAACGCGCTTCTGAAGATACTCGAGGAGCCGCCGGACAACGTATACTTCATGCTGCTCTGCGAGGACGCGGACACATTGCTGCCGACGATACGCAGCCGCGCGCCGCGATTCCGACTCGAGCTGCTGCCGGACGAGCTGATAGCCGAAAAGCTGACACTGCTTTCGCCCGAGGCGGCGAAGCTGCGGCGTGACGACGAGGCGGCGTTCAACGCCGCGATCAAGCTGGCCGGCGGGAGTCTCGGTCAGGCGCAGGGTTTCTGCGACCCTATACGCGCGAAGGATTGCCTTTCGGCGTGGCGTGCGGCCGAGCGGTTCATTACGCTGCTCGCCACAAAGCGCACAGCCGCGGATGAGCTGGAGTTTTTCGAATGCGCGACGCGTCTTGTATCGTCAAAGCAGCGCGACACGCTCTCCGAAATATACACGCTGATATTGACCGCGGTGCGCGATATGCTGTTATCAAAGCTGGCGCGGGATTTCCGACCGCTCTTTTACGCGACCTGTGACAAGGCGCGCGAAGCCGCGTCGCGGTTTCCGACGACACGGCTGATGTCGCTGTCCGAGCTGCTGCCCGAGCAGATTAGCGACCTTGACCGGAACATAAACTTGGAGCTGTCAATGACTTTAACCGCGACTCGAGCGGCGTCTGCTCCGCGCCGTTGAACTGACTGTATATGCTGAACCGACTGTATATGCTGTTGAACCCGCGGCATATACTGTATACTCGGACTGTTGAGCGAGCTGTGCGCGGTGGTAAAACCGTCCACCGCGGACAAGCCGCCCGTATTGTGATCAAGCCCGCGTATCGCAGGATCAGATTGCGGATATATAGGACTTCCGTGATGCCCTCGAGTCAAAATCCGTGATGAATATTGAATGTTGCAATTACGACGAAATGAGGTAATACTACCGATATATGGATAACAATGAGAACACTCCGCGCCGCGACGCGGAATCGAAGAATAACGAAAATAAAAAGCCGCGCCACAAATTCAACCGTCACCGCAGACCCCAGAATGTCGAGTCGGCGCAGGACGATTATTCGCCCAACGGCGCTATTAATGTAAAGCCGGGCAGATATGATATTCCGATCTCTGAGTCTGCGCGCGAGAGTTCACGGTCGTCTAAGGACGAGACGATAGCGAATTCACCTGCGCGCGACAATGTAAGGTCAGGCAAGGGAGAGCCCGCGAACGATTCAACACGCGACAATACAAGACCGGGAAGAGGAAATTCTACCGGCGATGGCGAGGGCGTACAGAACAAAAAGCCGCGCCAGAAGAATCAGCGCCGTCAGAAGCAGTTCAAGCAAAACCAGAATCAGGACATTCTCGAGCCGCGCGGTCTTGCAAGGACCGAGGCTGACGCTTCCGACAGCCAGCCGCCGCATGATATTCCGAAATCGGACAAGCCGGACAAATTCGAAAAAACCGACAAGTCGGATAAATCCGATAAATCCGAAAAATCCGATAAATCCGACAGAATGGATAAGCCGGACAAATCGGACGAACGTCGCACAAAAGGACAGCGTCCGCATCGCCGGCAGCCCTACCACCGCGAGCGCGGTTCACAGAAAAATGTAAGCCGAAGCGAAATTGGGCAGATCACCGAAGAGGAAGAGGCTATTGTCGAATACATCGCCGTGACCGAGACCGAGCTTGTCGAGAGCGACGCGGAGATTGTCGAGGAGCTGAATTCGATATACGATATATCGGAGGCTCCGGAGCGGTCGGACGATGTAGGTTATTCCGACGACGGCGAGCGCGACGGCGACGCGCCCGGATATGAAGCGTCGGAGCCTGTCCCTGACTCAACGCCTAAAGCGCAGATTCAGCCGGACGAGGAGGGCGGATATCTCACCGAGGAGATGAGGTCGCTTGTCGAGCCGCCCGAGCCGCCGCGTATGTGCGAGATTGTCGGCGTGCGCTTCAAGAGCGCCGGAAAGATATACTATTTCGACCCGAGCGGCAGGAAATTTTCTAAGGATGATCCGGTCATAGTCGACACCGCGCGCGGGCTTGAGTTTGGCATTGTAGACCTGTCGAACCGCATGGTCAGCGAGCGCGAGGTCGTAATGCCGCTGCGTCAGGTCATACGCCCCGCGACGCCCGACGACATCGCGCGCGCCGAGGCCAACGCCGCCAACGCCGCAGAGGCGTTCGGAATCTGCAACGATAAAATAGCCGAGCACAAGCTCGAGATGAAGCTGGTCGACGTCGAATACACGTTCGACAACTCGAAGCTGCTGTTCTACTTCACGGCAGACGGACGGGTCGACTTCCGCGAGCTCGTCAAGGATTTGGCGTCGGTGTTCAGGACGCGTATCGAGCTGAGGCAGATCGGCATACGCGACGAGACCAAGCTGCTGGGCGGACTTGGTATCTGCGGTCGGCCATTCTGCTGCAAGACCTTCCTGTCCGACTTCGTACAGGTCTCGATCAAGATGGCAAAGGAGCAGAACCTGTCGCTCAATTCGGTCAAAATATCGGGCGCGTGCGGTCGGCTTATGTGCTGTCTGCGCTATGAATACGACACCTATCAGGAGGAGATCCGTCGGACTCCGAAGGTCGATCAGGTCGTCTCGACGCCGGACGGCGACGGAGTCGTTATCGAGGTGCAGCCGCTCGCCGGACTCGTGCGGGTCAAATTCATAGACAAGCCGGACACTCTGCCTAAGGTCTACCACCGCGACAACGTCACGGTTATCGGCACGAAGGGTCAGCTTCACTCACGTCTTTCCGAGAATCAATCGAAAACAAATGACTGACACGGCGGGAATATATTAATAGAATATAAAATTTTTCTTAAAGCTATTGCTTTTTCAAAATTTTGTGATACAATTAATCATAGAAATCATCAGACGGAGGTGTTAACAAAATGGCATACAAGATCAGTGATGACTGCATCGCTTGCGGAGCTTGCGCGGACGAATGTCCCGTCAGCTGCATTAAGGAAGGCGACGGCAAGTATGAGATCAATCCCGATGAGTGCATCGAGTGCGGCTCCTGCGCCAGCGTCTGTCCTGTAGAGGCTCCGAAGCCCGAGGAATAATTCCTGGGCGATATCTGACTGCCATGACAGGCAGCGATAATGCCGCCGGCTCGCTCGGCGGCATTACTATGCTTTTTTTATCAGGTATGGGCGCGAAGCATAACGCGAGCGGGCTGTTTGCGGCGTTTGTCCTGTGTAAATATATCGGATTTTCGTCGAAACCGGAATTGAATGATAATAATCTTCCGGCAGAACTGGAATGAATGTGATCATCCGGTGAAACCGGTCAGACCGGAAATTGAAAGGATTATAACTATGACGATAACCTATACGGTCGGCGATTCGCTCTACGTGAATACGACGAACCGCTGCTCGAACAGCTGTGATTTCTGCGTGCGTTCACACGGCGAGGAGCTGTACGGCGATCTCTGGCTCGAACGCGAGCCGACACGCGAGGAAATACTTGCCGATATTGAGTCGCACTCACCCGAGAAATACCCCGAGCTCGTGTTCTGCGGCTATGGTGAGCCGACCGAACGGCTCGACGACATTCTATGGGTCTGCCGCGAGCTGAAAAAGAAGTTTAGGCTCAAGATTCGGATCAACACCAACGGTCACTCTGACCTCATCAACAACCGCGACACCGCGCCCGAATACGAAGGGCTTGTCGACACGGTATCGATAAGCCTGAACTGCGCCGACGCCAAGAGCTATCAGGCAGTCTGCCACTCGGAGTTCGGGGAGAAGTCCTACGACGCTCTTATAGATTTCGCGAAGCGCGTCAAAGATTATGTGCCGAGCGTAGTATTTTCGGTCGTGCGCGGCTCTATACCCGACTCGGACATCGACGTCTGCCGACAAACCGCCGAGAGTATCGGCGTTAAGCTGCGCGTCCGTGAAATGCTTTGATAGTTGTTAGTTGTTAGGTGTTAGTTGTTAGTTGAGGTTGTTGGAGCTTGGATGGGTTAGTTTGATTAATTTTTGGGTTTTATTCTCTTTATACCGGCTGCGCCGGTATATTTTTTTACAATTGCTATTTACTTCACTTCATAATTGTTGAATATCACACTTGAAAATTTAATATAAACATGATATAATAAAAGGAAATAATCGTATCTGCCCGAATTTGCCGCGGTAGTTTGCGTTTTACACCGGAAATTTTGCGGACTTATCCGCACATTCCGGTTATTATAGAAAGGATAATGGTTATGCTGCCACAGGTTGAACAAATTGCCGCACGAGTGCGCGAGCTGCGCGCCATACTTGATATCGACCCCGACAAGATCGCCGCGAACATTGATGTTCCGCGCGAGGTTTATGACGATTACGAAAACGGAGTCACCGACATTCCGGTCGGCAAGCTGTATCTTATCGCGAACGAGCTGGGAGTCGACCCGACAGTCCTGCTGCTCGGCGACGAGCCGCGCATGGTCGACTACACGATAGTCCGAGGCGGAAACGGTCTCGCGGTCGAGCGGTATGCGGGCTACAAATTCACATCGCTTGCATATAATTATATTGACCGCGAAATGGAGCCGATGATCGTCACTCTCGACCCGACCGACTCTATTGCCGACCTTGTCACGCACGAAGGGCAGGAATTCAACCTCGTGCTCGAAGGGACGGTGGCAGTCAAGCTCGGTGAGCGCGAATACGTACTGCGCGCCGGAGACTCGATCTACTTCAATCCGTCGATACCGCACGGTCAGCGCGCCATCGGTAAGGTCTCGAAGTTTTTAACTGTCATAAACGAAAACATGAAACGAAAATAACGCGTCGGTCAAGGCTGGACTGTATGTAATGCGGTCATATGCACAGCTTGACGGGACGCGGCGGTCAAATTGACCGTGACGCTTGTAAAAAAGGAATGAATACATAAATGAATTTTCTTTCAAGATACCTTCCGCGAATTGATTTCGACAGCTATCAGGATTTCAAAGACAATTACCGCGTTATAATCCCCGAAAATTTCAACTTCGGTTACGATATCGTCGACGAATATGCGCGGCTTGAACCGTCGAAGCCGGCGCTGCTCTGGCTCAACGACGACGGGGACGAGGCGGAATTCACATTCGGAGACGTCAAGGAATACTCCGACCGCATAGCTAACCTGCTCACCGGTCTCGGAATCGGCAAGGGCGACCGCGTCATGCTGATTTTGAAGCAGCGTCCCGAGGTGTGGTTTACACTTGTCGCACTATGTAAAATGGGCGCGACCTCGATCCCCGCGTCCTTTCAGCTCACCGAAAAAGACATCATCTACCGCTGCGACGCCGCGAACATCAAGATGATAATCGCCGCCGAGGATGAAAATATCATCGGTCACATCAGAAATTCGCGTGATAAGTGCAAGACGCTCAAATACGTCGGTCTGGTCGGCGACGACATTACCGAGCGGTTCGGCGATGAATTTCTCGACATGAGACGGCTCACACGCGAAGCCTCCCCGAGCTATACGCGCCCGACCGGCGACGCGGCTTGTCAGAATTATGACACAATGCTGATGTATTTCTCATCGGGTACGACCGGTATGCCGAAGATGATCGCGCACAACTTCCTCTACCCGCTCGGTCACATCACGACCGCGCACTACTGGCAGAAGGTCGAGGACGGCGGACGCCACCTGACCGTCTCGGATTCGGGCTGGGCGAAGTTCGCATGGGGCAAGATCTATGGTCAGTGGATCTGCGGCGCGGTCAATGTCGCGTATGACACCGACAAATTCGTACCGGCAAAGCTGCTCGCGGCGATAGACCACCTGAAGCTGACTACCTTCTGCGCGCCGCCGACAATCTACCGTTTCCTCATAAAGGAGGATATGTCGGGCTGCGATTTCTCGACGATTCATCACTGTGGAACGGCGGGAGAGCCGCTGAATCCGGAGGTCGTCAATCGCTTCCGCGAGGCGACCGGTCACACGATCTACGAGGGCTTCGGTCAATCCGAAACCACCGTCCTGCTCGCGAATTTCGGTTGGGACGAGATCAAGGTCGGCTCGACCGGCAAGCCGTCGCCGATTTACGACATCGACATTGTCGACGAGGACGGCAACTCCTGCGAGGACGGTATCGTCGGTCACATAGTTATAAAGAACGGCGGACAGCATCCGGTCGGTCTGTTCATGGAATATACCGGCGACAGCGAGGCTATGGCAAGCTCATGGAAGAATGGCGTCTATGACACCGGAGACATGGCATGGCGCGACTCGGACGGCTACTTCTGGTTTGAGGGCAGAGGCGACGACGTCATCAAATGTTCGGGCTACCGAATCGGTCCGTTTGAGGTCGAGAGCGCGCTCATGACGCATCCGTCGGTGCTCGAATGCGCGGTCACTGCCGTGCCCGACCCGATTCGCGGTCAGGTCGTAAAGGCGACTATCGTACTTGTACCGTCGTGGCGCGACAAGGCGGGCGACGAGCTCAAGAAGGAATTGCAGAATCACGTCAAGGTCACGACCGCGCCGTACAAGTACCCGCGCGTAGTCGAATTCGTCACCGAGCTGCCCAAGACGACGAGCGGCAAGATCCGCCGCGCCGAGATTCGCAAGAACGACGAGAAAAAGTAAGATTAGGACTGAATATAAAGGCGGAGACTGAGGTCAGTCTTCAATACATACCTGACGAAACATATTCAATTTTTTCCGGCAGGCATAAATCAATGGGAGAATCCGGAATCAGACCGGACGGCGAGAGCTTCGTCCGGCTTCCGGTGTGTATTTTGCCATGGAATTTACAAAAAACAGCGCTCCGCTGCTCATTGTCATGGGGCAGTCGAACGCGCACGCGCACGCGACTCATCTTAATGAAGCCGAGACGATACATACACCGCTCAAAAACGTGTTCGGGCTTTCTCGCGAATACAATCAGTACTACGACCTTGTCGACGTCACATGGAGCGGTTTCCGGACAGGCGGCATGAATCTCGGCGAGACGCAGGACGACACCGCCTCGCTCGCGAATTACTTCGCCGCGATGTGGCAGTCGGCTATAGACGGCGGCAGGTCGCTGCCCGATTTGTACATAATTCAAATCTCGGTCGGCGGGCAGGGAATCGCCGAGTTCGAGGCGAACGGCTGGAATATGTGGTACCCGCTGCGCGCTCCGAAATTAAAGCCCGGACCGTTCGGCACCTGCGACATCTCGCTCTATCCGCTCGCGACCGAGATACTGTCGCTCGCCTATATGAATCTGATTTATGCCGGCAAGACTCCGCAGGTCATCGGTCTGCACTGGAATCAGTGGGAGACCGAGGCGCACACCGGCTCCAAGGCGCTGAACGAAGCGCGTGAGAACTACAAGAATCTGTTCTGGGGCTTCTTCACCGCGCTGGGCAGCGACGATACCGGACGCGGGATTCCGCTCTATCTCTACCGTCCGCTGACCGAAAACTACGAGCCGAGCCGGGTTGAGAAGCTCTATAATCTGTTTTGTGAGTTTACGGACAGCTATTCGGACTGCCGGATGATCGACCTCAAAGCGTCATCGCTTTACAATGACACGCCGCGGACTCACGGCATATTCCTTGACGACGGCATCCACTACCGACCCGAGGCGCACCGCTATTTTGCCGAGCGTCAGTGGGAAGACCTTTTCGGGAACAAGGGCTGACAGCCACCGCGATTATCTACAGGCATAATCCGGATATATTGACGCAAATCGACAGCTCGTTAGGGGGAATAAACTGATATAAATGGTGCTTGATGAAATTGACTACAAAATCCTGCGCTGCCTGAAGAAAAACGCCCGTGAAAAGGCGTCGGCTATCAGCGAGGAGATCTCGCTGTCAGTTTCGGCAGTTATCGAACGCATGAAGAAACTCGAGGCTTCGGGTATCATCGCCGGATACACCGCGATTTTTGACCAGAAGCTGCTCGGCAACGATATGACCGCGCTCATGGAGGTGAGCCTCGAGCACCCTCGGTACTACGACGCGTTCTGCGAGATGGTTGCGAGTATTGACAGCATAGTCACCTGTTATTACATGACCGGCGACTATGATTTTATGCTGCGCATTGTGACCGATTCTTCCGACAGTCTTGAGCTTATACATCGCCGGATCAAAAGTATGGAGGGAGTCAGCGCGACCGAAACTCACTTTGTCTTAAAAGAGGTGAAGAACGAGTATTCGGTCATTGTGCATAATGATAACAACAATTGACAGAAACACCGCCCGCGCGTGGGCGGAGATCGATCTTTCGGCGATACGCGGAAACTACCTCGCCGCGAGCGCTCATGCCGCGCGTCATGGCGCCGGTGTCATGGCGATAATGAAGGCGAACGCGTATGGTCACGGAGCCGAACGGGTCGCGCTTGAGCTTGAAGGGCACTGCGGAGCGAAATACTTCGCGGTCGCGACACTCGACGAGGCGCTCGAGCTGACCGGAGCCGGTATCAGCTCCTCGATACTGATTCTCAGCGAGGTACACCCGTCGCTCTACGACGAGCTCTGTCACAGGTCGAACATCATGACGAGCATATTCAGATACGAGTCGGCGAAAAAGCTGTCCGAAGCCGCTTCGAGAGCCGGTATCTGTGCGCAATATTTTCTGGCGGTCGACACCGGAATGTCGCGCATCGGCTTTGAGTTCACGACAGATGAAAAGCAGTCGGTGAGCCTTGACGAGATTGTGAAAATCACCGCTCTGCCGAATCTGAAATGCGCCGGTGTATTCAGTCACTACGCCTGCGCCGACGAGCGCGACAAGACCTCGGCGCTGCTTCAAAAGTCGAGATTTGACCTGCTTTTGTCCGAGCTGAAAAAGCGCGGAATCAATCCGCCGATACGTAGTATGTGCAACAGCGCGGCGTTGTGCGAGTCCGAATTTATAGACAAATACGACCTTGTGCGCGAGGGGATCGGCATATACGGGCTCTCGCCGTCAAGCGAGGTCGAGAACAGACTCGGCGTCACTCCGGCGATGAGCCTGATGGCGCGCGTCACCGATATAAAGACGCTCGGTCCGGGCGTCGGAATAAGCTACGGGCACACGTTTGTGACCGAGCGCGAGACACGTGTCGCGACGATTCCGGTCGGCTATGCCGACGGCTACCCGCGCCTGCTTTCGAACAAAGCCGGAGTCATCATCGACGGCGAATACGCGCCGATACTCGGTCGGGTCTGTATGGACCAGATGATGGTTGATGTGACGAAGATACCGTCGGCGCATATCGATTCGACCGTGACATTGTTGGGAGCAGACGAGCGGGTCAACGCCGACCGGCTCGCGTCGCTAATCGGCACTATCGGCTACGAGCTTATCTGTGCGGTATCACCAAGAATACCGCGAATTTATATAAACGGTAAATAATATTCAACAAAATTGATTTATTTCTGAAAAGCTATTGCATTTTGCCGCGAAATGTGATATACTAAATTGTATTAATTATTGCATATGGGAATTGCAATAGAATGAGTGAGGTGTTACAAAATGAAGGAAGGAATTCATCCCGAATATAAAGAAGTTACAATAAAGTGTGCTTGCGGCGAGACCGTCACTACCCGGTCGACCAAGGGCGGCGAGATCCGAGTTGAAATCTGCTCGAAGTGCCACCCGTTCTATACCGGTAAGCAGAAGCTCGTCGATGCCGGCGGACGCGTTGATAAGTTCAAGAAGCGTATTCAGCAGGCAAGCGGCAAATAAACTACTTCTTTTGTCGGAAGTTGTGGCTCGTGTGCGTCTTTATTGTACGTACACGGGTCATTTTGTCTTTTTAGCGCAGATATTTGCAGAAATAACCCGAAAATCCGATCTGCCCGTCGGATTTTGCAAGCTGTTACTCGGGCAGATCTGTAAAATAGATTTGTATAGAGGAAGTGACATATATGCAGGAATTTGAAAGAGCCGTTTTGGTCGCGCTTAAGCTTTCCGACATGAAGGAAAATGAGTGCGAGACCTCGCTTGCCGAGCTCGAACGACTACTCGATACCGCGGGCGGAAGTGTGTTCGCGAAGCTGGTGCAGGCGCTCGACAACCCGAATCCGAAAACCTGTATCGGCAGCGGAAAGCTCATCGAGCTTAACGAGCTGTGTGAAAATAACGACATCAAGCTTGTGATATTTGACCTCGAGCTGTCGCCCGCGCAGATCAAGAATATCGAGGACGGACTCGGCGACGATGTGCGCGTCCTCGACCGCTCGATGCTGATACTCGACATCTTCGCTTTGCACGCAAAGACCAGCGAGGGCAAGCTGCAGGTCGAGCTGGCGCAGTTAAAATACACCGCGCCGAGACTCATCGGCAAGGGCAATGAGCTGTCGCGTCTCGGCGGCGGCATCGGCACGCGCGGTCCGGGCGAGTCGAAGCTCGAGACCGACCGCCGTCACTTGAAGCGCAGAGTCGAGCAGTTGTCCGCCGAGCTCGATGAGCTCGACCGCGCACGCACGACCCGGCGCAGCGCGCGCGAGCGTTCGGGAATAGTCAAGTGCGCGATTGTCGGCTACACGAACGCCGGAAAGTCGACCCTGCTCAACCGCCTGACCGACGCCGGCATACTCGCGGAGGATAAGCTGTTCGCGACGCTCGACCCGACGACACGTAAGTTCACGCTGCCGTCCGGCGTCGAGATACTGCTGACCGATACGGTCGGATTCATTCGCAACCTGCCGCATCACCTTATCAAGGCGTTCAAGTCGACGCTCGACGAGGCGGTATACGCGGATATCATCATTATTATTATCGACGCGTCCGACCCTGAGGCTGAAAGCCAATTGGCAGTCACCGAAAATCTGCTCGAGGAGCTGGGAGCCGCCGGCAAGCCGACGATACGCGTGTTCAACAAATGCGACCGGCTCGACAACGCTAAGGTGCTGATGAGCGGCTTTGAGACCGGAAGCAATGAGGTCGCGGCACTAAGCGCGCTGACCGGAGAGGGAATCGACGATTTCGTTTCAAAGCTCGAGCGCATGGTGCTCGACGGCAAGACCGACGAGATATTCAAAATCCCGAACTCGGACGCGGGAGTGCTTAACCGGCTGTACGGCGCGGCTAAGGTGAACAGTGTCGAATACGGCGACGAGTATCTGACAGTCTCGGCTACGGTCGACGCAAAGACGCGCGGGCAGTACGCGAAGTATTTAGAGCAAAAACAAATTGAGACGGCGTTTGACGACGAGGACGAAGCCGCTGAAACCGAAACGAGCGAATATGGCGAAGAAAAAGACGACTGAAGCCGCCGGACAGAACGAGGCGGCAAAGCCTATATTGTATACGACGCTCGCGCGCGAAGCGTCTGCCGAGTTCACCGAGAAGAAGTCGCTGTTCATCGGCTACGCGGCGCCGACTAAGACCGAGCAGGACGCGCTCGATTTCATCGCGAAGATCAGGAAAAAGCATTCGGACGCGACGCACAATGTCTATGCCTATCAGCTGAATGGCGGCGGCATCGCGCGCTATTCGGACGACGGCGAACCGCAGGGCACCGCAGGAGTTCCGGTGCTCGACATAATCAAAAAGAGCGGCGCGGACGATGTGTGCGTCGTGGTCACGCGATATTTCGGCGGAATCCTGCTCGGCGCGGGCGGGCTTGTCCGCGCGTATGCCGCCGGAGCCAAGGCGGCGATAGACGCGGCGGGAATCGTGACCTACGAGAATTACACCGAGTTCAAACTGGTGTCGGGCTATTCCGAGTATCAGAAGCTCGAATACGAGCTGCCGAGGTATCATGTCAAGGTCGATTCGACCGATTTCGGCGGCGATGTGACGTTGAAGCTCGCGATACGCGCGGTAGACTATGACAATTTCGCCGCGCGCGTCTCCGAGCTGTTCGCCGGACGGATAAAGCCGGAGATTACCGGCGAGCGGTTCGACTACGAGTAGTCGGTCATATCGGTTATAATTTGAGCAAACATTCATATCGGTCAAAATCACGGGATATGGAGGAAGGACAGATGAATTTCGATTTTCAGTCATTGAAACCGAAGATACAAGCCGAATTCGACGAGGTGGTCGCCGGCTACCCGGGCGATACGAGTGAAATTCGTGCGCGGATGCGTGCCTGCAAAGGCGACGCGCTCGACAAGAAGTTAGCGGTGATCGAAGCCGCCGCCGAGCTGTGTCCGGTACACGTGTTCGGTTATTTCCCATTCGCGATGGAAATCGACGCCGGATACCGCCGCGACGCCGCGTATATGGGCGTCGGCGCGTATGTGCGTCAGGAGTGCGGAGTCGTTTTTTCGCCGTTATACGAGCTGCGCCGCGAGCTCGCTGAACACCAGCTCGGTCAATTCAACGACTACTATGACAGCTGTCACCGCATGATCGACTACGACCTGTTATTGTCGCGTGGCTACAAGGGCGTATACGAGGACTGCGAGCGACTGAACATGGTCATTACTGACCATGAAAACGAAACTGACCAGAAGAAGAGACGTTACCGCGAGGCGGTAATGCGTGTCTGCCTTGCCGCGAAGAAAATTGGCGAGCGGATACGCAGGCTCGCAGCCGAGCAATTGCAAAATCTCGCGCCCGACTGCGATGAGATGATAAGGCACAATCTTTCGCGTATCGCCGAGTCGGCGAACACGCCGTGGGAGCCGCCGGTGACGATGTTCGACGCGCTGAATTCGATGCTCTGCTGTATTCTTTGGACGTCGGTGCTCGACGGAATGTCGATGAACACGCTCGGCTGGGTCGACCGGCTGATATATCCGTTCTACCGGCGGGATATCGAGTCGGGGCGGCTATCAGAAGACGAAGCCGAATACCTGCTGCGTTGTTTTCTTTATAAAACCGACGCGCACTCGGCGTACTCGCCCGAGCGCATGGGCTTCGACAGCGGCGTGACCGTCATGATCGGCGGCTGCTATCCGGACGGTCGACCGCTGTACAATCACGTCACCGACATGATAATCGACGCGTATCTTGACAACAACTTCATCAACCCGAAGCTGAACGCGCGCGCGTCGGACGACAGCGACCCCGCGTATATACATAGGCTTGCCGAGCTGATTCTGTCGGGCAACAACAATATCATCGTCGAAAACGACGACCATATCATACCGATGTTCCTGCGTATGGGCGTGGATATCACCGACGCGCGGCGGTATATCGGCGGCGGATGTCAGGAGGTCGTCACGCCGAACCATATGCACCACCGCGCGTTCGTATATCTGAATCTGCCGAAGGTGCTGCTCGACACACTCGAGCTGACAGCCGAGCTGACAGCTGATAAAATCGAGCTGACGGCTGACACAGCGCGTGATATCAGCGTCTACAAATACGGGCGGTTCGACTGCGGCAGCTTTGACCGGCTGTACGAATCCTTCCTCTTGAATCTGCGGTCGTACATACGGACGCTCGCTGAGAACTTCCATCCGTTCGAGCGGCTGCACAGCAGTATTTCGCCCGAGCCGCTGCTGTCCGCGCTTGTCGGCGACTGCGTTGAGAGGGGGCTTGACGTCACCGAGAACGGCGCGAGGTACAATCACAACACATTGTCGTTTGTCGGCTTCGGCACGCTCTGCGACAGTCTGCTCGCGCTCCGCAGTGCGTACAGGGATGGCAGAGTCGGCGAGCTGATATCGGCGATTCGGTCGAACTTTGACGGCTGCGACAAGCTCCGCGCTGAATTGCTTCACGCCAGCGACCGGTTCGGACACTCGACAGACGCCGACGAGTTCGCGCGCGAGCTCGCCGACAAGCTCGCGAGTGTGTCGCAGGGTATATACACATCTGCCGGCGTCGAGTGGCACACGTCGCTGTTTGCGTACTACCTGTTCAAGAATCTGGGCGAGGTCACCGGAGCGACTCCGGACGGTCGGCGCGCGCATGAGCCCCTCTCGCGCGGCATGAACATGGCGTCGCTCGGCGAACTGACGCGGATGGCGCTGTCGCTTGCGAAGATCTGCGGCGCGGAGTTTGACGATGTGGGCGTGTTCGATCTGACATTGCCGCTGTCGCACGGCGACGAATATGTCGACGCGGTCGCGAAATACATCACCGCCTGCGTGAAGCTGAACATTCCGGTCCTGCAGCCGAGCGCGGTCGACCGCGAAAAGCTGATAGAGGAGCGCAGCCACAAGGGCACGCACCCCGAGATTGTCGTGCGCGTCTGCGGATACAGCGCGGTGTTCGGGCTGTTAAGTGAGAGTATGCAGGACGAGATAATCGGGCGGGTAGAGTGAATATGGTGATAATTTACAAAAAATGCAACATCAATTATATAGTATTTACAAAGTTAAAAAATATTACAAAAAACCATTGACATAATTTATATTTTAATGTATAATTAGCTCAAGGTTACAAGCTCATAAATTCAATTTGAGATGAGGTGAGTAGCTATGATGTATGAATTTATCTGTAACCGTCGGCAAAATAGCCGTTGCAAGATTATGCGTGATTTTTTCATCCACATTCGTCCTGCCGCATCATATCCTATAAAAATTGTTTTTAACCGCACGCAGACATAATTCTGCGTGGACGGGTCTGCGTGCATTTTGCAAAGTCCGAAAAAATACATATGCAAGTCATCATATGACTCATAAAAAGGAGTTTAAAATGAAACGCTCAACTACTGTGACAGGAAGGTTTTTTGCCATCATCACTGTGATTGCAGTGATTTGCACGTTGTTTGCGACTTTTGTGTCGGCAAATGCTATTGAAGAAGGTCAGGTGTATTATGTTTGGGAAGATGGTACACTCCACAATGTGATGCCAAGAGCAAGTTGTGGTTGCTCTGACCCAGATGTACACACTTATAAAACTTATCATAGATGTAATCCAACAACTGGATGTTATGTCGGTGTCCGTGAGTTTTGTTTAAACTGTCATTGGTATTACGATGTAGAGGCAGTAGGGGTTGGAGGATGTAGCTCTATGGCAAGTTTACCGAATTGGCCGTCAAAATATGATCAATATATTGATTAAAAAGCTGATAAGCTGGGCGTGTAACCCAGCTTATCTAAATTACAATCCATATGAAAGCTAAAATCATATTTGCATCAATTTTGCTCGGATTTGCTACATTGATTGTTGTACGTATCTCAATCAATCAGCCTAAACAAGAATTCAACATTAATGAAACACTCATTATCTCGGCTTATGTATATGGTGAGTCTACTACAGTAGATATGTTAGCAAATGGTGAAACCTCATCGCTCATATTAAAACAGCTTGAACTTGGAAAGATGTGGTACACCGGTTTTGACAATGATAACTTGGAAAATATAAATTTTCGATTTTTATTCGACGGCGGCACAATAGAGGTCGAGAGCGAAGCCTGCGATGTGCAGCTCACCACCGGCGACGAGAAGCGCCCGTGGGATTACGAGGGCGGCTATTGGGAGCGTCAGCGCGGAGCGAAGCTGAACGTGCCGGACGGTGGATACATAGCGGTCAATCCGATATCGTCCGGACGCGGATTCCTCGGATTTGACCATGGCGACCCCGAATGGGACACGAGCGAAAACTACGCCGGACGTGAGCATATACTCGTCGTTCGCGCGTACAATCTCGACGACCAGCTGTCGCCGCTCGTCACCGCCGAGATAAGACTGACACAGCTCGGATATCCGGATTCGCCGGACGAGATAATGACCGGATATTACGCAATCGAGCTGATTTCGTATGAATACAGCGATGTATACAAGTTAATGTACGATGAAAAGCCTTCCTGATACCTTGATATCAGGAAGGCAATTTTATATTGTTTTATCGAGATGATTTAACCGATATTCGCTTGCTTTCGGGAAATCCGCTTACGCGAGTCTGCCCTTGAGCTCGCCGAGCTCCTCGTAGAGTTCCTTCGGTACACGGTCGCCGACCTGCTTGTAGAACTCCTCGATTCCGGCAACTTCTTCGCGCCAGAGATCCTTGTCGACATTCAAGAGACCCTTGAGGGTATCGATCGACAGATCAAGACCGGTGAGGTCGATGTCTTCAGGCTTCGGAACGTAGCCGATAGGAGTTTCGACTGCGTCTACCTTGCCCTCGCAGCGTGCGAGAATCCACATCAGGACACGCATATTGTCGCCGAATCCCGGCCAGATGAAGTGACCTTCGTCGTCGGTTCTGAACCAGTTGACGTTGAAGATGAGCGGCTTGTTCGGGATCTTCTTGCCCATTTCGAGCCAGTGTGCGAAGTAATCGCCCATGTCGTATCCTGCGAACGGACGCATTGCCATCGGGTCACGTCTTACAACGCCGACTGCGCCGGTAGCTGCCGCGGTGGTCTCGGAGGCCATGATCGAGCCTACGAATACGCCGTGCTGCCAGCTTCTGGACTGGTATACCAGCGGAGCGGTCTTTGCGCGTCTGCCGCCGAATACGATAGCCGTTACCGGTACGCCCTGAGGATTGTCGAATTCCTTCGATACGCACGGGCAGTTCTTTGCCGGAGCGGTGAAGCGGGAGTTCGGGTTAGCGCCGCAGGTCGACTTATCCTTCTTGTCATACTTTCTGTAGTCCCACTTGTTGCCTCTCCAGTCGATTGCGTCGTGAGGAGGATTGTCGTCGAGACCTTCCCACCAAACGGTGTTGTTCTCGAGGTTGTGGCAGACGTTCGTGAATATCGTGTCGCTCTTGGTTGTAGCAAGCGCGTTAGGGTTGGACTTTTCGTTGGTTCCGGGAGCGACGCCAAAGAAGCCGTTCTCGGGGTTGACTGCCCAGAGTCTGCCGTCGTCGCCGACACGCAGCCATGCGATATCGTCGCCTACGCACCATACCTTGTAGCCCTTGGACTTGTAAATTTCCGGCGGAATGAGCATTGCGAGGTTGGTCTTTCCGCAAGCGGACGGGAACGCGGCGGTGATGTATTTGATATCTCCGTCAGGATTCTCAATGCCGAGGATGAGCATATGCTCAGCCATCCAGCCCTCTTTCTTGCCTAGGTAGGACGCGATGCGGAGAGCGAAGCACTTCTTGCCGAGCAGAACGTTTCCGCCGTAGCCCGAGTTTACCGACCAGATCGTGTTGTCCTCGGGGAAGTGTACGATATAACGGTTGTTTTCATCGAGCTGAGCCTTCGAGTGCAGACCCTTGATGAAGTTGTCGCTGTCGCCGATAGCGTCGAGCACGTTGAGACCAACGCGGGTCATGATGCACATATTGAGAACGACGTAAATAGAGTCGGTCAGCTCAATGCCGTATTTTGCGAACGGCGAGCCGACTACAGACATCGAATAAGGGATGATATACATCGTTCTGCCGGTCATAGAGCCGGTGAACAGCTTTGTCAGCTTAGCATAGCACTCCTTAGGATCCATCCAGTTGTTGATGTTTCCGGCGTCTTCTTTTTTCGAGGTGCAGATGAAAGTTCTGTCCTCAACGCGTGCGACGTCGTTGACCGCGGTTCTGTGCAGATAGCAGTTCGGGAGCAGCTCCTGATTCAGCTTGAACATTTCGCCGGTCGAGCAGGCTTCCTCGCGCAGAGCTTCGATCTGCTCGTTTGTGCCGTCAATCAGAACGATTTTATCCGGCTTGGTCATTGCTGCCATTTCGTCGATCCATGCGGATACGCACTTATTTTTGATCAATGCCATGATGTTCTCCTATCTATAATTATAAAATTTTGAACGTTATCAAGGCGGTATACCATTTCTCCGCCATTATAATTATACCATATTATTTGAATTTTGGCAAGCGTATTTTTTTCATTTTTCGCGGTTTTTACACTTTATTAATATATTTGTCTGCAAGATTGATTATACACACTTGCATTTTAGTATGTTAACGCACAGAATTTTACATGAATTTCGATCGCGTTATGACTTCATTATATCAGATAATTATTACGCGCTACACCTATAAGTGTTAACAATTATTTATTTTCACTTTTCTCTGCTTTAATGGCGGTAAAATAATCGGCGATGCGCGCGAAATCGGCGCAGGACAATGCCTCGCCGCGCACCGACGGCTCGTATCCGCTGGATCTGATCGCGTCGTTAACAATATCTCGACCGAGTGAGGAATATTCGGTCAAGAGCGAATTCGACAGGGTTTTCCGTCGCTGTGCGAACGCGCCGCGTATCACGCGGAACAGCTCATCCGGATCGGCGACGCTGATTTCCGGAGTTTTATACAAGTTGAGCCGGACTACCGCCGAGTCGACCTTAGGCGCGGGAACAAAGCAGCCAGATGGAACGGTGAAAAGCCGTTCGCATCTGCCGTAATACGCGAGTACCGCTGTAATCGCGCCATAGTCGGGCGTTCCGGGCGCGGCGCAGAGCCGCGACGCGACTTCTTTCTGCACCATAACAGTTATTGAGTCGAAGCCGACGCCCGATTCGACGAGCTTCATAAGTATAGGAGTCGTGATATAATAAGGAAGATTTGCCGCGACAGAAAGCCTGAATTCACTGCCGAATTCAGTTTTACAAAGCTCGGCAAGGTCGGTTTTCATCACATCCTGATTGATTATTTTGACATTGTTAAAATTCGCGAGTGTTTCGTCGAGTATCGGGATAAGGCTTTCGTCTATTTCGAGCGCGACGACTTTGTCGGCGCGCTCGGCGAGCGACTGAGTCAAGGTACCGATGCCCGGACCGATTTCGAGTATGCCGCGCGCCCCCTCCGGCATACCGGAGACCGCGGCGTCGGCAATCCGCTCTGGTATCGTCGGGGAGATGAGGAAGTTCTGACCGTATTTCTTCTTGAACATGACCGAGTGTCGGTCCATCAATGATTTTATTTCTGATAAATCTGTCAATTTCATTGAAATACCTCTTGACAAATGGATTCGGATGTAGTATAATATTATCGTTGCATTTATTATATCACATTCGGTTAGGATTTGCAACCACAAAATAAGCTTACGCTGGTGTAGCACAGTGGTAGTGCAGCTGATTCGTAATCAGCAGGTCGAGGGTTCAATCCCCTCCACCAGCTCCAATGAGAAATACCGCCCATCACAACGATGAGCGGTATTTTCCTGTGTATGCGGATGTGTGTTCACCTGGTACGATATGTCGGTCTGCCATGTATAATTTTATTATATGTATTGATTTTATCGCGACTTTGTGGTATAATTATTACATATGGTTTTGCGTTTCATCGCCACATAAATATAATGTCAATATTATACAATTAATGTTGAAAATTGCATTCGGTAGGAAATTGATAAGCGTGAGGTGAATCCGAATGAAGATCGTCTGTCTTTGTGAAAACACCGCATATGCTCCGCAGTTCAGGGCGGAACACGGATTGTCGCTGTATATTGAGACGAATGGATACAAGCTGCTTTTCGACACCGGACAGTCTGAGCTGTTTATCTCGAATGCCGAACGGCTGGGAATCAGGCTCGACGAGGTCGACTTCGCAGTGATTTCTCATGGTCACTACGACCACGGCGGCGGAATCCGCGGCGTTATGAA
>ERZ1643251.1806-NODE-1806-length-23314-cov-70.674836_pt1 | contig 23314 bp, 21 predicted proteins | sample MGYA00579261_ERZ1643251 | MGnify/ENA primary metagenome ERZ1643251 (study PRJEB29033, sample SAMEA4952267) | chicken gut metagenome | biome: Broiler Chicken; feature: Gastrointestinal Tract; material: Caecum | place: Ireland | collected 2018 | study: Broiler... | reverse complement strand
TAGATTTTTCAATATCTAGACAACCTTTTTAATTACTAACTGTCAAACTTGGGGACTTGTACAACTAATTAAGTCATTATCATTTACTTCCTCATATATTCTTTTTCCAAGTTCAATAACTGCTAAAAGTTCTATTGCTTTTACTTTTCCTATTCCTTTTATATTAGTAAGAGTATTTATTGATACATCTTTTAAATTTCTTATATCTTTAACTAAATTTAAAAGTTCAAATGACACTTCTTTGACAGATTTATCTTTAGTTCCCGTTTTTAATATGATCGACAATAATTCTTCATTAGACAAGCTCTCTTTTCCTTTGTTTACAAGTCTTTCTCTTGGTTTTTCTGTATTAGGTAATTCCTTAAAATTAATCATTAACTCCCCCCTTCTTTTGCATTATATAAATGACTTTTATTTAAGTCAATATTTTTTACATATTTTTACAAAAAATATGATATATTTTTTTAATTGTTATGATATAATGATAATAAGGTGATACTAGATGAGCAAAACGATTTTTACAATAGGTTTTATAATAATAATAGTAGTTACAGTATGTACATTTTGGCAAAATGATATAACATATTGGTATACACATACATTTAATGAAAATAAATATCAAAGTGTAAAAGCTAATGAGTATTTTTTAGATGATAATTTCTCATATGTAAATAACTATACAGATAACGATGTGTCAAATAAAAAACAATTAATTGATTTAATATATTATTTTATTAATAGTGGTGCAGACAAAATAGATGCTTATTGTGTAAAGGAATACACTGATTGTATTAAAGATTTAGAAAGTATTTCTAAAGATCAGGAAGCATTATCAATATTTAATAATTTTGTTCATCCTTATAATAGCTTTTCTAAATTAAGTTTTAGTTATGATGAATATGGTAATTTTACTATATCCAATAATAAAATTTATAGTAACGAAATGATTAATGAAATAAATAAAATAATAGATGAATATATTAGTAAAAATATTTCTTCTAGTTTAAAAGATAGTGAAAAATTAAAATTAATTCATGATTTTATTATTGATAATACAAAATATGATAAATTAAAAGTAGATAATATTGAAGACGAAACTTATAATTCAGAAAATGCTTATGGGGTATTATTTGAACATTATGGTATTTGTAGTGGTTATGCTGATACAATGGCAATCTTTTTAAACAAGTTAGGAATTATCAATTATAAAATAAGTAATGATGAACATATATGGAATTTGGCATATGTGGATAATAAATGGGTACATATTGATTTAACTTGGGATGATCCTGTTACAGAAAACGACATTAATAGAACTGATTACTTTATGATAGATACTAAAACATTACAAGAATTAGATGAAGAACATGATTTTAATACATATATATTTGAAGAAGCAAAATAAAAAGGCACTATTTAATTAGTGTCTATTTATTTTATATGCTTTTAATACATTTTTAGCAAGTTCTGCAACTGTCATTGGTCCTACTCCTCCCGGAACCGGTGTTATATAACTTACTTTTTTTGATACATTGTCAAAATCTACATCTCCATATAATTTATTATTATCACGATTTATTCCTACATCAATTACTACTGCATTATTTTTTACCATATTATCTTTTATAAATTCTTTATTACCTATAGCTACTACTAAAATATCGGCAAGTCTAGTAATAGACTCTAAATTATTAGTTTTAGAATGACATACAGTAACAGTAGCATCATTATTTAAAAACAAATTAATAAGTGGCTTTCCTACTAAATCACTTCTACCAACTATTACTACATGTTTCCCTTTTATAGGAATATTATATTCTTTTAATAAATCTATAATTCCCATTGGTGTACAAGAAATAAGTGTATCATTATTATGAACTAATTTACCAGCATTTATATCAGTAAGTCCATCAACATCTTTTGAAGCAATTACTCTATTTTGAACTATTTTAGCATTTATTTGACTAGGAAGTGGCATTTGAACTAAAATTCCAGATACTTCTTTATCATCATTTAATTTATCAATTAAAGTTAATAATTCTTTCTCTAATACATCGGAAGATAATTTTATATGTTCAAAATTATATCCAATATATTCAGCCATTTTCTCTTTTTGTTTAACATAAACACTACTTGCAGGATCTTCACCGACTTGAATTACAACAAGTTTAGGTTTTACAGGTAATTTAGTTACTTCTTCTTTTAATTCATCTAAAATTTTTTGTTTTAATTTCTTCCCATCTAATATAATCATTAAACTCACCATCCTTAACAATATAATTAAATTTTTATCCTTTATAATCTTTTACATCTTCTAGTTTTACACTTACAAGCTTACTAACACCAGACTCTTGCATCGTTATACCATATAAAACGTCAGCAAATTCCATTGTTTTCTTTTTGTGAGTAATTAAAATAAACTGTGTCTCATCTTTATATTTATATAAATAGTTACCAAACGATTCAACGTTAGCGTCATCCAATGCAGCTTCTACTTCATCTAATAAGCAGAATGGAACAGGTCTTACATTTAAAATTGCAAATAATAATGATATTGCTGTAAATGTTTTTTCACCACCAGATAAAAGTGTAATGTTTTGTAAATGTTTTCCTGGAGGTTCTGCTTTAATATCAATACCTGTTTCTAACATATTATTAGGGTCTGTAAGTACAAGTTCCGCGTTTCCTCCCTTAAATAATTCTTTAAATACTACTTTAAATTCTTTTCTAATTTCTTCAAAAGTGGTACTAAACTTCTCTACCATTATTGAATCCATCTCATTAATTATTTCAAGTAATGTATCTTCAGCATTTTTCAAGTCATTTCTTTGATTATTTAAGAAGTTGTATCTTTCACTTACTCTTTTATATTCTTCAATTGAAGATATATTAACTTCCCCAATTTGTTTTAACTTACCTTTTAGTTCACTAACTAAATTTCTTGCAACATCTTCTTCCATATCTATTTCAAAGTTTTCTTTGGCATACTCAAATGTAATATTATATTCTTCATTTAAATTAAGAAGTAAATTATCAAGTTTAACATCAATTCTATTAATTTTAATTTCTAAATTATTAACTTCTTTTTCCATTTTACTAATAATTGAATTACTCTTTTTATTAGTTTCTTCTAATTCTAATATATCACTTTCACATTTTTCTTTATCCATCTTTAAAGAACTAATTTCTTTTTCTATAGTATCTATAATATCTTTTGTTCGATAATATTCATCAAGTAAACTTTTTTGTTTTATAGAAACTGAATCAGAAGTAATATCTTTTAAATCATTAATTTCTTTAACAATATCATTATGTTTTTCTTTAAGTTCTTCTAATAGATTTAATTTACTATTTTTATTTTCGTTATTATTACTATTTTCTAAACGATAATTATATATTTTTGTTTCTAACTCATTTATTTTGTTATCAAGTTCTTGTAATTCTACACTTAATTCTTTATTTTTACTTTCTATAGTAAAATATTCTTTTTTAAATTTTTCTAATTCATATTTTTCTTTAATAATATTATTAGAAATAGTGGAACCACCCGTTATAGAACCTCCAACATTAACTACTTGCCCATCTAATGTTACTATTCTATATCTTTTATTAATTTTCTCACTAACAATATTGGCTGTGTCAATATTATCTGTAACAATAACATTTCCAAGTTGATTAGTTATAATATTCTCATAAATTTTATTATATGTAACTAACTTATCAGCAGTACCAATTACTCCCTCTATACCATTAATAATTTCTTTTACATCACTTGGAATACTTCTACCAGTAATTACATTAAGAGGGAAAAAGGTTGCTCTTCCTAATTTATTTTCTTTTAAGTAATTAACTAACTCTTTAGCAATATTAGTATTATCTACTACTAAATATGAAGAAGCTCCTCCTAAAGCAGTAGAAATGGCAATACTATATGCATCTTCCACTTCAATTAATTTCCCTATAACATTATGTATACCACTAAATTTAGGATTACTTATAATATTCTTAATACTATTAGGTACTGAACTATTATTATTAATATTATTTTCTAAATATTCTATTTTATATTTTAAATTAACTAGTTCTCTATTATTAGAAATAAGTTTGTTATTTATATCATTCTTATTAGATTTAAAGGTATTATATTTTTCTAAATTGCTTTCTATATCGGTATTTATTACTTCTATTTTTTTATCAATTAAATTTATTTCATTATTTATATTATTAATTAAACTATTTTGTTTTAATTCTTTTTCTTTTAAATTAAATAATTTATTAGTAATATCATCTTCTACTGTTACATATTTATTTCTTTCTTTAAATACTCTAATATCAGCATCTATTTTTTCTAACTCTTTTGTTTTTGTAATATATTCACTTTGTTTTATATTTAACTTATCTTCAATACTCTTAAGTTTATTTTTTTCTTTTAATATGTCTACATCATAATTACTACTATTACCTGATAATTTAATTATTTCATCATTTAATTCATCTATTTTATTTTTACTTTCCTTATATTCATAATTTAATGATTCAATATCTTTGGCCATTAATGCTACTTCTACTTTTTTTAATTTATCTTTAGTATCTAAATATATAGTAGCTTCTTCGCTTTGCTTTTTTAATGGATTTAAATTATTTTCTAATTCTAATATAATATCATTTATTCTATTTAAGTTTAAATTAGTTCTTTCTAATTTTCTTATTGCTTCTTCTTTTCTTCTTTTGTATTTAAGGACTCCTGCCGCTTCTTCAAACATAACTCTTCTATCAAGTGGTTTTGCAAGTATTATTTCATCTATTTTCCCTTGAGAAATAATATTGAAGCTTTCTTTAGAACCTCCTGAATCTGTTAATAATTCAACAATATCTTTAAGTCTGCATCTTTCATTATTAATAAAGTATTCGTTTTCACCACTTCTATATACTGTTCTTTTAATAGATACTTCATTATAGTCTATTGGTACTGTTCTATCACTATTATCAAATATTAAACTAACAGTTGCACTATTTAATGGTTTTCTACTCTTACTTCCCGAAAATATTATATCAAGAGAATTGTCTCCCCTTAAAGATTTCATTGATTGTTCTCCTAAAACCCATCTAACGGCATCGACAACATTAGATTTACCACTACCATTTGGCCCTACTATTCCATTTATATTAGGACATAATTCAATATTAATTTTATCTGCAAAAGATTTAAATCCATACGCTTTTATTTGTTTTAAATACATTGTAATACACCTACTTGCTATTTCTATGTATTAATTATACCTTATTTTTAAAAGAAAAGAAAGCCATTTTACAACGACTTCCTATTTATTTATTAATATATTTGATTTACATAATATTACAACTACTTATTGCATCATAAATGCCATATATATTATAAATCCAAAATATATAGCAAGAACAATAAGTCCGTTTATTTTTTCTGATTTATTTGATTTTTCGGGAACTCCTAATGCCATTGAGGCAAGAACACCACCGATAAGTCCTCCAATATGAGCTGCATTATCAATACCAGTCATAGTAAATCCAAATAATAAGTTAATAATAATAATTGGTACAATTTGACTTCTAACTGCATTACCTAAATAAACTCTATAATGATATCCAAAATAAAGAAGTGCTCCAAGTAAACCAAATATAGCACCTGATGCTCCTGCTGATATAGTATTTTCATTAAAAGCAAGTGATAAAACACTAGCAGACACAGCACTTATTAAATATATGCCTAAATATTTAGCCTTACCAAAAAAGCTTTCTACTTGTGGCCCAATTATATAAAGAGCATACATATTAAATAATAAATGAAATATTCCTATATGTAAAAATGCACAAGTAATTAATCTAAAATATTCTCCATTTTTTGTTAAAACATCTAAATTTGCCCCAAACTTAATCAATGTATAATTATCAAGAGAGCCATCACCAAGAATATACATAAAAGCAAATACTATTACACATATAGTCATAATAGCATAAGTAATAATAGGTTTTTTCTTATCAAAAATTTTGGCTACCCTTGCACCTTTATCAACATTCTTCTTATTAATATCATTTGTTATTCTAGCCATAAGTTCAATACCCTTTTCTTCAAATTTAGTTTTTTCTATAATATCTGGAAATACTTGTAATAATAAAGGATTCTTTAAATCTGATATTTTTCTTATAAATACACTTTTATAATTCTCTTCTTCATTAAGAGTTACATTATCTCCTAAGTCAATATATATTGATAATACATTCATTTTTAAACTTAAAGTTTTCCTTTTTATTGATTTAATTATTCTATCTAACTTAAATTTATCAAAATTTAATTGTTCGTTATTATGTATATAATGCCCTACTATTCTAACTACACGATAATCACTATCCATATTTTCTAACCATATTTCATCATTAATACCATGCAATATAATAGGATTATAATTTTGTTCAGTAATAAAGTAATGTGATAATTTCATCATTAACAAATCTTTATTATCTAATCTAATAATATTTTCTGCCATATTATCCTCCTTGTAATAATATTATACTAAAAATAATAAAATAAATAAAGGGGGTTGTCATGATAACAAATAACTTTATTAAATATTTATTATTTTTATTACCTTGGTTTATATCTTCTATTTTATTTAAATCAAGCACTATTTATTATGAAAGCTTATCACTTCCATTTTTTGCTATACCAAGTTACTTATTTGGAATAGTTTGGACTATTTTATATATTCTTATAGCTATTTCTATATTTATGGTATACGAAAATAGTAATAAAAAATATAAAAAATATTTATTAATAAACTTTATATCTAATCAATTATTTACTTTTTTCTTCTTTACTTTAAGAAATAATTTCTTATCTTTAATTGATGTGATTACTACCTTAATAAGTGCAATATACTTATATAATGAAACAAAAATACAAAATAAAAAAGCAAGTTATTTTCTAATACCTTACATTGTATTTAGTATTTATGCTCTTTTATTAATATTATCTGTAAATTTATTAAACTGATTTAAAAGTATTTAATATTTCTGTAAATTTAGATGGAACTTCACTATTAAATTCCATATATTCTTTTGTTCTTGGATGAATAAAACCAATAGTTTTTGCATGTAGCATTTGGCCAAATTCATTATCAATAAGTTTGTTATGGCCATATACTGGATCATTAACAATAGGATGCCCAATATAATCCATATGAACTCTAATTTGATGTGTTCTTCCTGTTTCTAGGCTACATTCAATAAGTGTAGCTTTTTCATATCTATCTACTACTTTAATATTAGTAATAGCGTCTTTTGAATTATCTGCAGTTACACACATTTTCTTTCTATTGTTTTTATCTCTTCCAATTGGTGCATCAATAGTAGCAGTATCTTCATTAATAATACCCCATACAAGAGCTATGTATTTTCTAGTTACAGTATGTTCTTTTATTTGTTCTGCTAAAGCAATATGTGTCTCATCATTTTTAGCTACTAACAATAGTCCTGAAGTATCAGCATCTATTCTATGAACTATACCGGGTCTTACTTCAGTATTAACAGTACTTAAACTATTACAATGATACATCAATGCATTAACTAAAGTACCACTATAATTTCCTGGTGCAGGATGTACTACCATCCCACTTTTTTTATTAACCACTAATAAATCGTCATCTTCATAAACAATATCAAGTGGTATATTTTCTGGTAATATATCTATTTTTTCTTGATAGTTTTCATCAATAGTTATTTCATCATCTATTTTTACTACATAACTATTTTTAACTTTATTACCATTTACTAAAACATTGCCATTATTAATCATCTTTTGAAGTTTACTTCTACTTACTTCTATTTTGTCTAGTAAATATTTATCTAATCTATCTTCATTATCAATTACATTTATTATCATTATTATTCACCTCCAATATCATACTAATTAATAAAAGGATTATTCCAGTAACTATTCCAATATCAGCAATATTAAATATTGGAAAGTCGTATCCCAATATATAAAAATCTAAAAAATCAATAACGTATCCATATATAATTCTATCAATTAAATTCCCAATTGCTCCCCCTAATAATAAAGAATACCCTATTATTTCTATTTTTCTAGTTACTTTATTTTTAAAAACATAGTAACTAATACCTAATATAACAATAAAACTAATAATTGTTATAGCTAAAGTGTTATTTTCAAATATACTCCATGCTCCACCATAATTATGGGCATAAGTTAAATAAAAAAAGTTTGGTATTATTGTTACAGATTTACTTAATAATAAATTATTAGATACTAATAATTTACTAATAATATCAATAATAACTACTAATGGTATAAAAATAATCATGACAACAAATCATTCCAATTAAAATTACAAGTATTTATTACATTTCTATTATCATTACTATCAACACAATCTAGTTTTGTCTCATAACAATATACATAATCTTCATCTCTATAAACAATTATTTCAGTACTAGGGCTACATTGCATTTCATTTTTAGGATTTATTATATCAGTAATTTTAATTAACCCAGAATTTGTTAAATCGTTAAAAGTCACTTTATCTTTATTTTTATATACAATTACTTCAACACAAGAACTATCTCCTTCCATAGGGTCACATTTTTCTCTCTTTTTTCCATTATTAGTATCAAAAGTCATATTTCTTCCTTCTAATGCTATATATTCTCCAATTATTCTTTCCATTTCATCAACAAAAATTTCTTCACTACGATCTTTCGATGTATCAAGATACCCAAATACACTAGGAAGAACAATAGCTACAATTATAGCTAACATTAGCACTACTGCTATAACTTCAATTAAAGTAAATCCTTTATTATTTATTTTCATAATCAACCTCTTTTCATAATAATTATATATTTCTTATTAATATTAGTCAATAATTAGTAAAAAATATGTTACAATAGTTATGGTGAATTAAATGTATATAAAATATAATAACAAAACAATTAAAGTAATAAATTGTATTAATTTCTATTCTAGATTAAAAGGATTTATGTTTAAAAAAAATATTGATTATTCTTTACTTTTCGATAAATGCAATAGCATTCATACATTTTTTATGAAAGAAAATATTGATGTAATATTATGTGATAAAAATAACAATATATTATACTATTATTCAAATTTTCCTAAAAATAAAATTATACTTCCTAAAAAAGGAGTATCTAAAGTAATAGAAACTCCTTCTAACTATTTTGATATTAAAGTTAACGATAAACTATTTTTTTATGAAGAATAGTTTTTTCTTTTGTTCCTTTTTACTATGATCCCAGATTATATTAGTTTTAAATATAAATACAAGTACCATTATAAGTAAAAGTGTATACATTAAAATTCCTTGTTTAGAATCTCCAATTACATAAATAATTGAAGCAAGAGCAAATAATGCATCTACTCCATATATTATTAATACTGTTTTCTTTTGAGAAAACCTCATATTTAAAAATTGATGATGTAAATGATTTTTATCAGGAGCAGATATTGGCTTATGATTAATAAGTCTTCTTATTATTGCAAATAACGTATCTAGTATTGGTATTGCTAATAAAAACAAAGGAACTATAAATGATGTTAGTGTAACATTTTTAAATCCAATTAATGCTATTACAGAGATAATATATCCAAGGAACATGCTTCCTGAATCTCCCATAAATATTTTAGCGGGATTAAAGTTATGCCATAAAAATCCTGACGTACTACCTAGCATAATAAATGTAAGTAATATATCTAATCCATTAGCATTATTAATAGCCAAAGCTATTATACCTATTGTTAAGAAATATATCGAAGAAAGTCCTCCAGCAAGACCATCTAATCCATCAATTAAGTTAATGCAATTAATTACTGAAACAATAAACAAAATTGTAATAGGAATACTTAACATGCCAAAATTAATATAAATCCCAAATGCACTAATATCTTGTAATATAATTCCACCATAAAGTGGTACTACTGCCGCTCCAGCAAGTTGACCTAAAAACTTATATTTCGCAGGTATTGGACTTATATCATCAATTACTCCTGTTATTATTATTATAAAGCTACCTATCAATATCGAATTCATCTGTAAAGATTCTTTACCAAATAATATATATCCAAGCAAAAAACCAAAATATATTCCAAGTCCTCCTAACCTAGGTATTGGTTTCTTATGCACTTTTCTTTCATTAGGAATATCAAGTGCCCCAATATGAGTAGCTATTTTACCTACTATCGGGATAAATAAAACAGTAAATAGAAATGTAGTACCAACCATTAATAATATATCTTTTAATTCCATAAATTCACCTCAAAAAAACTCTTATATATATTATATAACAGTTTTCTCTTTTTATCAATTTTTTTAATTTTACATATGTAAAGTACTATTTTTTACAAAATTATATGAATCTTTAACCATATCCTCTATATCATATTTACTTTCCCATCCTAATTTTTCTTTTGCATAACTAACATCAGCATAGCAAGAACCAATATCTCCTTCTCTTCTGCCAACTATTTTATATGGTACATCTACATTATTATATTTTTTAAATGCATTTACTAGTTCTAAAACACTGTACCCATTACCCGTTCCTAGATTAAAAGCATCTATTCCATTATTTTTAAGAACCCATTCTATCGCTTTAATATGACCTTTAGCAAGATCTACTACATGAATATAATCTCTTACACCAGTTCCATCCACTGTATCATAATCATTTCCAAATATATTTAATTCTTTCAATTCTTTAGTAGCTACTTTTACAATATATGGCATTAAATTATTAGGAATATCGTTAGGATTTTCGCCAATTAAACCACTTTTATGGGCACCAATTGGATTAAAATATCTAAGAAGAGCTATGTTCCAAGTATTATCAGAAATATATATATCTTTTAATATCCTTTCTATCATAACTTTAGTGGCACCATATGGATTAGTAGTTTCTCCTGTAGGAAAAGTTTCTTTAATAGGTAAACCTTTAGGATTTCCATATACTGTTGCACTTGAAGAAAATACAATATTTTTTACATTGTTTGCATTCATTACTTCACATAATGTAAGTGTACTGTCTAAATTATTACGATAATACATAAGTGGTTTTTGCACTGATTCTCCTACCGCTTTAAACCCTGCAAAATGAATTACTGCATCTATCTTATTCTCCTTAAAAATTATTTGTAATAGTTCTTTATCACAAACATTTCCTTCATAAAATTTAAACTCTTTATTAGTTATAGTTTTAATTTTATCTACTACATCAGGTTTGGAATTAGAAAAATCATCTATTACCACAACCTCATAATTCTCATTAAGCAATTCAACTACTGTATGACTACCTATAAAACCTGTTCCCCCAGTTACTAATATTCTCATTTAAAATTCCTCCTTATATTTATTTATTATTTCATCTACTATTTTTTTACTAGCAAAACCATCACCATATGGATTATTAGCTTTACTCATTTTTTCATATTCACTTTTATCATCTAATAATTTTTTTATTTCTTTATAAACTTTTTTTTCATCAGTACCTATCAATTTTAAAGTACCTGCTTTTATTCCTTCTGGTCTTTCTGTAGTATCTCTTAGTACTAGCACTGGTTTCCCTAATGATGGTGCTTCTTCTTGAATTCCACCGCTATCTGTTAATATTAAATAGCTTTTTTTAATAAAATTATGAAAATCAAACACTCCTAATGGTTCAATTATTTTTATTCGTTCAATACCTCCAAATATTTCATTAGCAACTTCTCTTACTTTGGGATTTAAATGAATTGGATATATTACTTTAATATCAGAATATTCTTCTAAAATTCTTTTTATAGCCTTAAATATATTTCTCATAGGTTCTCCTAAATTTTCTCTTCTATGAGCAGTTAATAAAATTAATTTATCTTCACTTACCCAATCGAATATCTCATTATAATAATTATCATTTACTGTATATTTCATAGCATCTATCGCAGTATTACCTGTGATATATATTTTTTCTTCATTAATTCCTTGTATTAATAAATTATTTTTACTAACTTCTGTTGGAGCAAAATACATATCAGTCATACAATCAACCATTTGTCTATTCATTTCTTCCGGAAATGGTGAATATTTATTCCAAGTTCTAAGTCCTGCTTCAACATGTCCAATATCAATATTATTATAAAAAGCTGCTAAAGCTCCTGCAAATGTTGTTGTAGTATCACCATGAACTAATATAATATTAGGTTTTACTTCTTTGATAACTTCTTCTAATCCTAATAATACTCTAGAAGTAATTTCTGATAAAGTTTGTCCTTGTTTCATTATGTTTAAATCATAATCAGGCTTTATATTAAAAACTTTTAATACTTGATCTAACATTTCTCTATGTTGCGCAGTTACACATACAATACTTTTTATTTCTTTTCTTTTTTCTAATTCTTTAACAAGTGGAGCCATCTTTATTGCTTCCGGTCTTGTTCCAAATATCGTCATTACTTTAATCATTTACATTCTCCTTTTTCATTAATTTTTCTATTTGAAATCCCATTAAAATCATAAGAGGCACTAGCATAGGCATAAAATATCGTGGTGATACTTCTACTAATAAATGCGAAACTACTAATCCTATAAAAAACATTCTATAAAATACTAATCTACTATTTTCATTTTTATCAGTTATATTAAAAATACTAAATATATTAATTATAAACATTAAAAACCAAAAACAATATAAATAAACTTTAAAAACAGTATTATATTTTTTACTTTGGTTAATTACACTACTTGTAAAATTATCATATGTATATGAATAAACATCATTAGTAAGTACTTCTAATTTTTTTATCATAAACTTTGATAATGTTATCAAATTATAACTTTTATAGTTTTTTATTCCTTCTTTCATAAAATATTCATGCATTTGAGAAGGAGAAAAATCTTCATCTTTGGCAAAAAATTCATCTAATTTAGGTTCTAAAAACCATTCTCCATTAGAATTAATATTAGATCCTACATAAACACTCCAACCACTTCCACTTTTTGAAGGAGTATATCCCGTTGCATCTTGAACCAATTTATAATTTAAATTATTATATACACTATAACATAATACAATTAAAACAAAACTTAATAAAAGTTTTTTAAAATTATATTTTGAAAATATTATTAAATATAAATAATATAAAAATATTGCTATTAAGAAAATTATCATAATTGGTCTAAACGAATTACTTATACCAATAATTATTCCTAAAATAATACTAATAATTAAATATCTTTTATTATTAAAACTAGATAGTAAACATTCAAAAACATAAGCACTAATTATTATCATAGTATTAACAATATTAATAGGCAAAATTTTCATACACCATATAATATTAAAAGGATTAAATAACCATATTACAAGAAATAAAATTCCTTTTTTCTTATCATTAAATATTTTTTTACCAAGTAAGTACGCAAATACAGCACCGATTAAATCAACTATAATATTAAAAGTAATTGCATGATATATAGTAGTTCCAAAAACTTTCATAAACATACTTAAAATATTAATATACCCAAATAGATATGGAAACACAGCAATATATTTACTGTTTATCTCTAAATTTGAAGCTAATGATACGGCATTATAATAAAATGTCGCTTCATCACTATATACTTCATTATAATCAAACATTAATAATGAAAACCGAAGTAATATAGCTAAAAGTATTAAACTTATAATAATAATTTTATTTTCCAATATTTTATTAATAAAATTATATTTTTTATTTAACTTACAAAATATATAGATAAACGCAATGCTTAATATTCCTAATATTGATGACAATAATAAATTATTTTTTTAAAATAATAAATAAATTAGAACTAATAACCCAATATAAATTATTAATACTATTTTATTGATAATACTTTTCATTTTAACTTTCTCACTTTAAATAAAAATTTTACATTACTATCATAAAATCTTTTAATTCTACTAGGTTCTTTTAATATTCTATATAACCATTCTAAATTTAATTTTATAAATATTTTAGGTGCCCTTTTTTTATGCCCACTTATTACATCAAAAGATCCTCCTACTCCAACAAATATTCCTTTTTTAAATTTGTTTAAATGCTTATATATTAACTTTTCTTGTAATGGTATTCCCATTGCTACTAATATAATATCAGGTTCTAATTCAGCAATTTCATCAAAAACTTTATCTTTATCTTTTACATAACCATCTTTGCTACCTACTATTTTTAAATTAGGATATTTTTCACTGATTACATTATTTAATGATTCAATTACTTCGGGTTTAGCTCCAAAAAAATATATTTTTTTCTTTAAAGAATCTCCTAATTCAATTAATTCATTAGCAATATCAATACCAGTAATTCTTTCTTTTACATCATAATTAATCATTCTAGCTGCTTTAACTATTCCAATTCCATCAGGAACTAAAATAGTATTTTTATCTAAAAGCAACTCAGCCATTTCTTTATCTTTTTCACTCATCATAAAAGTTTCAGGATTAGCAGTAACTATAAACATCTTTTTATTATCCTTCAAATTTTTCTTTAAAATATTATAAAAAGATTCTGCATCTTTATTATATAGTTTTTCAAATAAATTTCTCATCTTAACCTCCATAATATACCTAAAAACATTATAACAAATTAAAAAACAAAAAAAAAGGTACTATACCTTTTTTTTACTTTATTTGATTAAAATATTTATTTAAATCATCCATAGTAGTATAAGTAACAATAACAAATCTTCTAAGTTTAAACTTATCACTACCTACATGTACCAAATTATCACTAAAATTACTCTCTCCAATGAAGGCCATAGTAAATCCTGCTTCTTTCACTAAATTAATTGCATACTCATTATATTCATAGAATGGATAACAAAACACTGTTGAACCATTTAAAGCATCTCTACTTGATTTTAAATCCGCTAATATTTCTTCTTCTGGTAAACATTTAATTGCACCACCTTGACCTCCTGGGCATTTACCGCCATCATGCATATCGTGAGTATGTGAATGAAGTTCAACATATTCACTTTGAGTATATTCATTTACATCAAACCAAGATGTTATTAAAAATATTGTTGCATACATTTTATATTCTTCTAATAAATCTATTGCAACTTCTGTTTTAGGACCATCATCTATGGTAATTAATACACTCTTAGGTAATTGCAATTTACCATCTATATACATCTCTAATTCATTAGTAGTAATAGTTAAAATATTATTTTCTTTGAAATAATCTAGGTGTGTTTTAAATTGTTCTTTGGAATGGCATATTTCAGTAGTACAATTTGCTTTTTCTTCTGCATTATTTTCATCATAAAATGCATGATAATTTAATACACCTACTCCACTTGAATTATTTAAATCTGTATTATTTGATTCAATTACTTCAACAACATCTTCACTTTTTACATACAATAATCTATTATTAAATTCGACTCCATACTTACCATCTTCCATAATTATAACTGGTAATGTATATGTGTTATTTATTTTATATACTAAATTATTTTCTTCATCATAAAAATTAGTTATATCATTTGTAATAATACTCTTATTAAATACTATATAGTTTTTGTATCTATTACTAACAGCTGTAATATTATTAATAACATCTACATCTTCATAGTAAATATAATAATTTAAATCATTTGAATTTATTTGAAAATATTTAGTATTTTCATTAATATTAATATCTAGTAATTCTAACTCAATATTTTTAGATATATAACCTACTTCTTTATAACTATCATTATTTAATTCATATATTTTTACTTCTTTATTAGTTACAACATATTGATTATAATGCGATTTAATATTTTCAAGTACTTGAATTTTATTATTACTTTCTTCTTTTTTATCTTCTGTTCTAAATAATAAGAATAATACTAAAGATAAAATAATTACTATAAGTAAAATAATTATACAAATCACATACATTTTTTTTGGTTTATTTTTCACACTAATTCACTCCTTAATATTATTTTAAAATTTTATCCCAAATTTTTACTATTTCATTTTTTGAAAAATTATAAGATTTTTTTATTGCAGCATTACTAAATTTCTTTCTTTTATTTTTATCTTCTAATAATATTTTTATTTTTTCCAAATATTCTTTCTTATTTCTATTTTTTATTACATATCCATTGATATCATCATCTATTATATCATTAACTCCACTATCGGTTTCATAAGCAATACAAGGAACACCATAACTCATTGCTTCTAATAATACCATAGGTAATCCTTCAGAAACAGATGCCATTAAAAATATACTAGAATTTAACATATACTTTTCAATCTTGTCTTTTGGTAAATATCCTGTTAAAGTAATTTGATCTTCTAAATTTAATTTTTTTATTTGTTCTTTTAAATTGCTATATTCTTTTCCATCTCCTATTATTGTTAATTTAACTTCTTTATCATCTAATTCTTTAACAATATCTATAATTTCATTATTTCTTTTCCCAATATCTAATCTACTAACAGTAATTAAATTTTTATTACTTAATTTACTTTTATTATTAGGTATTGTCTCTAACATGTTAGGAAGTAATATTACATTGGTTGTTTTATTATTTTCTAAAAATTTCTCATAATCTTCTTTTAAACCATTTGTAAGGGCACATAAATAATTTATATTTTTATATTTATTCTTTAATTTATTGATATATTTCCTATCATTATTATGATGATGATGTTCTTGAGCAATTTTTATACAATTTTTCTTTCCATATTTGCTTAACAATGTACTAAATTCCCATCTTGTAGAAACAATATTTTTAGAATTACATCTAACTAAACTATCAATTAATAATAATTTTTTCTTAATTAAAATATCTAATGAAATAAAGCCTTCTTTTAACACCGATGAATATTCATGATTATTTAATGCATTTAAAAATTGTTCTTTATTAGGTTCCCCATTATATAAATATTTAATTTTTACTTTTTTATTTATTTTTTTAGTTTGATTATTTTTTAATTTATAAAATGAAATAATTTCAACATCATACTTGTTAATTAAAGAATTAACAGAATTAATAGTTGCACTTTCTATACCGCCATAACCTAAATGAAGAACAAAAAATGTTATTTTATTAGGTATTAATTCTTCATCTTTTAAACTATTTCTAATAAATATAAAATAATATGCTAGTATTAAAGCAAAATAAATATTTGCATTTGGTTTTCTTAAAAGTGCTCCTGAATATTCTCCAATACCCAGAGCCATTACTATAGTTAAACTTAAAATCACAAATTTACTTGAAAAAATCATATATCTATCTTTTATAAGTAAAATTAAAGCATATATTGCAAAACATAGAATAAAAGCAATATATAATGCAAAACCTATATAACCATAATAATAAAATATTGCTGTTAAATCATTTTCAAGATCCATACCATATTTTGCTATCTCATAATGATTAAACCCTAAAAATTTAGTAATAGTATTGCTATTTTTAAAAATAATTTTAGCGTATGTTCTTTTAACTAGTCTATTATCAGACAAATTATATGGAGTTATTTTATCCTTCATTTCTTCATAAACTTCATCTTCTCCTAAATCATTTATCATTTTTTCATATAAATAACTTTCTTTTAATATAGCAATTGCTTCTTCTTTTGTATACTCATCTTTAGGTACTATAATAGTTTCATTTTTTTCTGTATTTGATTCTACATCTTCATGTCTTAATGATGAAAATGAAAAATTATAGAAAAACAATGACACTAATAATATTAATACCGTAACAAAAGACTTAATATTACTTTTCGATTTTAAAAAATGAATATATACAAACATTAATAAAGTAATTACTAATGAATAATAACAAGATCTTGTCCCATTAAAATAAAGTAATAAAAATATAATCATTATCATAAGTATATATGATTTATCACTTTTTTTGTAAAAATATAATAATGCGATTGGAGAAATCAAACTAATAATTACACTTTGAGTATTAGCACTAGAAAACCAACCAGTCAATCCATAATCAAAATAAGTCTTTTGATAAGAATTTGTTATAATAGATAATAATATACTAATAAAAATAATTATCAAAGATACATAAAAGCCTTTTTTTAACTGAATTAAATGGTTATTATGTTCTTTTAAATAAAAACATAATGAAATTGCTATTAATGGCATTTGAAATACAAGAGTTATGTATTTTATGTCATAAAATATATGATATGGATCTAATAAATATGAATTTATTAAATGTGCTATTAAGTAAAATCCAAAAGGAAGTAAACAAAGAAACATCTTTTTTTTATCTTTTATACTAAAAAAGGTATAAACAGGTATGAATATTAAATAAATAATTCTTATAATAGAAGTAAAATTTTGAAATGAAAAACTCTCTGCAGCAAATGCTATAATATCTAATATTGGTTGAGTTATAATTATAAAAAATATCCAATAATTCTCAATATATTTCTTTATTCTTTCCATATTTAAAATTCCTTTCATTTTAATTTAAAAATTAAATTAACTAACCAGTATTGCTTTAACGTTATTAAATTATAAATTGTTTTTCTATTTCTAGATAATGTATTTATATATGAATTATCTTTAAAATTAGGAAAATTTTTTTCCATATAGTTAATTAATTTATCTATAACATCATGTTTTAGTTTGTTATCAGCTTCTGCTCTTAAAACCCTTACTATTGCAGATACATAAATATGATCTATTGCTAAAAATTCTATCATTTCCATATATTTTTGTTTTTTGGTTTGTTGAATATATTCAAGAACATCATCAAAAGCCTGTAATATTTCCAAATTTCTTTCTACATTAGAATTATTCATTGTAGAACCTTGTCTAATTAAATAGTCATATAATGATTCATCAATAAAAGAAAACTTAGAAGAATTAATAATTGCTTTTAATGTAAATGCCAAATCCTCATACCATACTTTTTCTTTAAAAGTAATTTTATTATCTATTATTATATTTCTCTTATATATTTTATTCCATACTGCCATTTTACCAAATAAAACATTTTCTAAATCAGTATCGTAATTATTTACAAAAACATCTTTTTCTTTTTTCGAATAATCTTCACTTACATTATAACTGCCACATACAACAATATCAGATTTGTCTTGTTTTGCTTTATTATACAATTTTTCAAACATATCTAATTCTACAAAATCATCACTATCAACAAAGCCAATATATTCTCCAGTTGATACTTCAATTCCATAATTTCTAGCAGACCCTTGTCCACCATTTTCTTTTATGTAACTTTTTACTTTATCAGGATACTTTTTTACATATTCATCTATTATTTTTTGACTATTATCAGGGCTTCCATCATTAACCACTATTATTTCTATATCTTCCAGTGTTTGATTCACCAAGCTATCTAAACATTTAGAAATATACTTTTCTACTCCCCAAACAGGAATAATAATACTTACTTTTTTCATTAAACCACTCCTACTTATTCAACATTTTTTTTAATTTAATAATTTTTTTAGAAAGATAACTCATCCCATAATAATTTAAAAACGCAATTATTTTTCTATTTCTAGGAATTTTTTTATAAAAATCTTGTTTTCTATAATCTGAAATATTTTGATGGCAATATTTTATTAATTCCTTTAATACTTTTTTCTTATCTTTATTTTTTTGTTCAGACACCCTATTAATTGTTGTAATTAATAAATGATGAAATATTATAAATGAAATAATATTTTTATTATAAACATCTTTCTTTTTAGAATATTCTATTAAGTCATCAATTACAGTTATCATATCTAAATTTTTTAAAGAGTTGTTATTGTTCATAGTAGAAATGTGTCCACAATTACAATGATAAAATCCTTCACTAATAATAGAAATTTTAGGATTACTTAATAATATTTTAGTAGTAAAATTTAAGTCTTCATACCATACATTTTTTAAAAATCGTAAATCACCTATAATTTCTCTTTTAAAAATTTTATTACACGCTGATGGTGTAACACTGTAAATTGAATCATAAACAGTACAATTGTGATATATATTTTTATCAGGATAATGGTCAACCATATCACAAATTACTATATCACTCTTTTCTTTTTGTGCTTTATTATACATTTTTTCTAGGGCATCACTATCTAACCAATCATCACTATCCACAAAACAAATATACTCCCCTTTTACATGCTTTAATCCAAAATTTCTAGTATCAGATAATCCACCATTTTCTTTTATAAAACTCTTTACTTTATCAGGATATTGTTTTACATATTCATCAATTATTTTTTGACTATTATCAGGGCTTCCATCGTTAACCACTATTATTTCGATATCTTCAAGTGTTTGATTTACTAAACTATCTAAACATTTATCAATATATTTTTCTACATTGTATACAGGAACTATTACACTAACTTTCATATTAATTTTCTCCATATTCTTTTTTCAAATCTAAAAACAAAGTTTTAATTATATCAATTTCTTTGCAAATTTTATTCATTATATCTTTGCTATCTTTCAAATTATTATTTTCATACGGATCATTTTTCAAATCATAAATTTCAGTGATATTATCAAAATTAAAATTTTCACTAATTTTAACTTCTACAAAAACAGAATAATTATCAGTTCTAACTCCCAATTTTACTGGTCTTCTTTTAATATCAGGACATCCTCCACCCATGTATTCTAATATCGCATGATCATCACCATCATATTTAAGTAAGCTTTTTCCCTTAAAATTACTAGGTATTTTTATTTTAACTAAGTCTAAAATAGTAGCAGGGATATCTTTATTCATACAATATCCACTTATTTTTTTAGGTTTTACATTTTTTCCATATATCAAAAACGGAACATTATAATTTTCTTTATAATTGGTTAAAACATATTTTTCTCTAACTGGTGAAAAATAATATGAAAAGCCATGGTCTGCAGTTATTACAACAATAGTATCATCCATTAATTTTTCTTTTTCTAAAAATTCAAATATACCTTTTATCACATTATCACAATATGATAAAGATAAATCATACGCTATACTTCCTTTATAGTTTTTAGGTAAATTTTTAACATATTTTTCTGCTCTTTTCATATCTTCATCAATAATTTTTTCATCATTAGTGTCATAAGTAAAAAATATTTCTGGAAAATGTGCATCATCTATATGTATATAAGTTAACCAATTATCTTCTTTATTTTTTTCTACCCATTTAAAGAATTCTTGAGAAACCGTATAAAAAGATCTTTGTACTTTAAAGCAATCATAATTTTCATCAATTCTACCAAATAAATCTTTATCAAACAAAGAGTTTTTATAACCTGCTAAAAGTCCTTTAACAGTAGTATAATCTCGTTTTTTTAGACTTTTTATAAATTTTTTATATGGAAATTTATTATTGACCAAGTTTCTTGTAAAGTCTTTTTTCTTGATATCTTTAAATACATATCTATACTTTTTCATTATTTTTTGCCTAAATTCGTCATCATGTACTTTATCTGTCATTTTATATGTTTTTATTTTAAATAATACATGTTCTCCATTAGATGAAAACAATGACATTAAATATTTACTTTTATTCTTTATAAATTTAGAATATTCATCCTTTAATGTTTCTACATCTTTTTTCATACCTTCTAAATTGACACAATCATTTAACATTACCGTCTCTTTATCTTTATTTAATAATTTTTCTAAATACAATATCCAATGTTTAAAATTATCTTCCATTAAAAACTCTAGCATTTTATTTTCTTCTTCAGTAGTTTCTCCATTAATATATAATTTAGAAAAATATTCAAATCTATAATCCCATAGATGCATAAATTGAAATCCCTCTATATATAAGATTTCATCAAAATCTCTAACCATATATGAAGGACAAATACTAGGATAATAATTACAATATAATGTTTTATATCCATTTTCTTTGAAATATTTAGAAAAATTATCTATATTTTTAAACTTCTCCATGTATCCGCCATTATCCATCGTATTAGCAGATGCTAACAAAGACATTAATGCAGCTTCTGTAAACGGAGCCTCTGAATACATTTTATCTCCGGAAATACTTTTTTTCCTAAGGTTATTTAAAAAAGGAGCTATATCAGAAGAATTATCTTTATTAAACAAAATATCATTCGTAACAGAATCAATTACAATAAATAAAACATTTTTTTTCATATTATCACCTACTCAAATTCTACAGTTTTCTTAACATCATTATTTATTTCATATGGAAAATCATATAAATATTTTTTTAATTCTTTTTCTATTATTTTTGTTTCTTCTATATATTCTTCTTTTCTAAATAATTGTGTATTTTTAATAGATATATCAGGATTAAATCTTGTTCTTTTATTGATATGATCTTTTTTAGTAAATCCTAAAAATTTAGTTATTTTTTCAATTTCTTCATCATAATTATAAACTAAATCCTCAAATTTAACTCTATACACTTTGTTAGAATCCGTTGGGAGTTCGCTTTCTCTCATATTTTTATAAAATTTACAAAACTCATGCACATCAAGTGGAACCGGAACACATATCTGTTTTTCTTGCCAAATATATTTATTTATTATAAAAACATCTCTAGGATCTCTTTCTACTGCAATAACCTTTAATTTATCATCAAAATAATTATCAACTCTATGCAAATTAAATGGCAATAAAAACTGATCAATTATTACATTATCTTTACCCTTCCCAATTTCTTTTACTACACTATATATATATTCGTGAGAAAATTTATAAAACTCATCAGGTTTTATAAAAGATATTCTCATACCATCTTTATATTTTAAAATTTTATTAAATTTTACTTTATTAAAAGTTAAAATTTTTAAGGGTTTTCTTAATAATAGTTTTAAAAACATTTTAGTATCTACTTCTTCGTGCATATACCAATACCCATAAAATTTAAACTGCTCTATATTTGAAATAAATTTATCAGTTATATTTTTAAAATTTGGTCCTATTATTTTTTCATAGTTTCCTACCCACCAAAATTTTTTATTATATAGTTTATTCATTTGAATCTCAAAACTTCTTATTGCTTCATCACTCCTAATAGCATTATTACCTATTAATAGTTTATCTTCTAAATCGAAAAGTCCATTTGGGCAATGTAATAAAACATATTCATAACTTTTGTGTTCATTTTGACAGTCTTTAAATTCTGATATTAAATCAGTCACAGCAGAAGATCCTGAACCCATATAACCAGTTGGTACAATTATTCTTTTCATAAATAACTAACATTCCTTTCTTTCGTCCTTTCAGTCCTCTGAAAGGCA
>ERZ1643251.1803-NODE-1803-length-23347-cov-5.105186_pt1 | contig 23347 bp, 17 predicted proteins | sample MGYA00579261_ERZ1643251 | MGnify/ENA primary metagenome ERZ1643251 (study PRJEB29033, sample SAMEA4952267) | chicken gut metagenome | biome: Broiler Chicken; feature: Gastrointestinal Tract; material: Caecum | place: Ireland | collected 2018 | study: Broiler... | reverse complement strand
TTACTAATTCCCTTCCGAAGTTATCCAACTGCCCCCTGCCCACTCTCAGAAAGATTTTCGCGATATCAGACCTGTTTTCTTGTTTAGCCAATGCGGAAGTCAGTGAGTAAAAAGCGGATAAACTGCATGGGAGCAGCAGGAACGCTATCCGCAAGACGGGTGTCTTCAAGACGCGCCTCCCCGTTGTTGACTATATTTCAAAATCACCACCGTTTCTGGACGTTTTCACAAAGAAATGCTCCTGAATTAAATGGTCGAATAGTTGCGATACAAGAGCATTCTCTGAGTGGCATCAGAGATAATAGTATTTCGCAGTTGCATATGATATAATGTCGGCAGACATTATATCTGCGCCGGTTTGCGGCCGACCAAGGGGCGGCAATCCATTGCAAACCGTGTGCATCCTGCGGAGCATATCATGTCCGAAGGACATGATATAATATCACCGTGTGTTATGTGAAACCATCACTTGTATAGGAGAAGCATTATGTCACTGCAATTTATTTTTGGGAATTCAGGCAGCGGGAAATCCCGCTGCCTCTATCAGAATATCATAGAGGATTCGATGCGTCATCCGAAGAAGAATTACCTTGTCCTTGTGCCGGAGCAGTTTACCATGCAGACGCAGAAGGACCTTTGCTGCCTTCATCCCAATGGCGGGATCATGAATATCGACGTACTGAGCTTTGGGCGTCTGGCGCACCGTATCTTTGAAGAAGTGGGTCAGGACAACCGTCCTGTACTGGACGATGAGGGGAAGAATCTGGTGCTCCGCAGGATTGCTGGGAACTATGAGGACGATCTGACTGTTTTAAAAGGGAATCTGAAAAAACAGGGTTATATCAGTGAAGTAAAGTCCGTGATATCGGAGTTCACCCAGTATGGCGTGGATCTGGAGCGCATCGACGGGTTTATGAAGGAACTGGAGACGGACAGCTACCTATATTATAAGCTTAAAGATATCCGCAGGCTTTATGAGGGATTCGAGGATTATCTGCGGGAGAGATACATCACGAAGGAAGAAATGCTCGACGTGCTGAGCGGCGTGGTGCCGGAATCAGATATATTAAAGGGAAGCATTGTCGCCATGGACGGTTTTACAGGGTTTACTCCCGTACAGGACCGTCTTCTCTGCGAACTTTTAAAAGTGTGCGAAAAAGTGATGGTGACAGTGGAGACAGATAAGCGGGAAGATCCTTTTGTATATAAGCATCCGTACCAGCTTTTTGCGCTGAGTAAGCAGATGGTGACGTCCCTTGTCAAAATTGCCCGCGAGGCGGGCGCAGAGGTGGACGAGCCTGTCTGTATGTGGAAGACGGGCGTTGATCTGGAAGAAGCCGCCGCACAGGGCAGACAGGATGCTTCCAGCGGGCAGGAAGGAAGCGCTGCGGCGGGGCGGGATGGCTCCGGCGCACAGAGAGAAGACACTGCGGCAGGGCAGGAGTATGTGCCGTACCGTTTCCGGGGCAATCCGCAGATGGCGTTTCTGGAATCAGAGCTGTTCCGTTACAGCGGGCGCACATACGGCGGAGGAGAACAGAAGCGGCAGACCGGGGATACGGACTGCGGCAGCGGGGCGGCGCGGGAACATCAGGACAGCGCGATCTCCCTCCATGAAGCTCGTGACCCGAGGGGGGAAGCGCAGTTCGTGGCAGAGAGTATCCGGCGTCTTGTCAGGGAGAAGGGATACCGCTACCGTGACATCGCGGTCATTGCTGCGGATATGAATGTCTATGCGGACGGGTTGGAAAAGGCGTGTGGGATGTTTGACATCCCGGTATTCATGGATCATAAAAAGAGTATTTTGTTAAATTCTTTCGTAGAATATGTCCGAAGTCTGCTGGCCATGGCAGAACAGAACTTTACATACGAGAGTGTGTTCCGCTATCTGCGTACCGGGTTGTGCGGATTTACGGATGAACAGATCGACCGTATGGAGAACTACTGTCTGGCGCTGGGGATTAAGGGATATAAAAAATGGCAGCAGGCGTGGGTGCGCAGGACTGCCGGGACAAGTGGGGAGGAGCTTACAGAGCTGAACCATCTGCGCGTAAGGTTTATGGAGAAAACAAGCGCCCTCATGTATGTGTTAAAGCAGCGCAGAAAGACCGTGCGGGACGTGACTCTCGCCGTGTATGAATATATTGCCGGGGAAAAGCTGCAGGAGCAGCTTGCGGTCATGGAACAGGAGTTTCAGGCAGAGGGTGAGCTTGCCCTTGCCAAAGAGTACGCGCAGGTCTACCGCATCGTTCTGGAATTGTTTGACAAGTTCGTGGAGCTTCTCGGGGAGGAGAAGGTTTCACTGAAGGAATACTGTGACCTTCTGGACGCGGGACTTGAGGAGGCGAAGGTGGGCGTGATCCCGCCCAGTCTGGATCAGGTTGTGATCGGTGATGTGGAGCGCACGAGGATCAAGAACATCAAGGCATTATTCTTTGTGGGAGCCAATGATGTTCTCCTGCCCGGAAACACAGGCGCGCGGGGACTTCTCTCAGAACGTGACAGGGAGCGCTTTGCTAGGGAGGAGATCGCCCTGTCCCCGGGGCCAAAGGAGAAGATCTATATTCAGAAATTCTACCTCTACATGAACTTGACGAAACCCACGGAGAAGCTGTTCCTCTCATGGTCAAAGGTATCTGCGGACGGAAAGACACTGCGCCCGGCATATCTTGTTTCAGATATCCGCAGACTGTTTCCGGGCATTTCTCCTGTGGAGGAAGAGAAGCGCACACTCGCGGAGCGGGAAATGACAAGAGCAACCGGGATACGCAGAGTCGCGGAGGGCGTCAGCCGTCGGCGGGCCGGAGTGGACGATGAGTGGAAGGAACTGTACACGTGGTTTGTCCGCGACGGAAAGAGCCGTGAGGAGATCGGGCAGATTCTTCGGGCGGGATTTATCAGGAAGGAGCGCCCCAGACTTGGGGAAGCAAAGGCGGAGGAGCTTTATTCTGACAGAGAGCGCGTCAGCGTGACAAGGCTGGAGCAGTTTGCGTCCTGCGCTTACGCTCATTTCCTGAGTTACGGCCTGCGCCTTTCAGACAGGGAAGAATATGGATTCGAGGCGCTCGATCTCGGGAATATCGCCCACCAGTCATTAGAAAGGTTTTCCAGAAAGGCGGACCGTGAGAAGCTGCTCTGGACGGAAATGACGCCGGAGAAGCGGGAAGAACTGATCTCTGAGAGTGTGGAGGAAAGTGTGATCGACTACGGCAACACCGTGCTCTTTAGTTCCGCCAGAAACGAGCACATGATCGGGCGCATTAAGCGTCTGATCGGACGGTCGGTTTGGGCGCTGACAAAACAGATGGAAAAAGGCGATTTCGTACCAAGCGGGTATGAGATGAAGTTTGGGAGCGGGAAGATTGACCGAATTGACACCTGCGAAGAGGATCATTCCGTTTATGTAAAGGTGACGGATTATAAAACCGGGATGAAGAGCTTTGACATCACGGCGTTTTATCACGGACTGCAGATGCAGCTCCCGGTCTACTTAAACGCGGCTCTTTCCGTGGAGGAGAGAGCGTATCCGGGCAAAGAGATCGTACCTGCGGGCATCTTTTATTACCGGATACAAGATCCGGTGGTGCCGGATCAGGAGAGCGACGAGGCGGTGGAGAAGAGCATTTTAAAGGAGTTAAAGCTGGACGGCCTCGTAAACGGCGACGAGGCAGTGCTCTCCCATCTGGAGAGGGATCTGTCCGGGGCGTCCCTTTTGTTCCCCATGGGGCGCAACAAGGATGGCTCTCTTAGCAAAAGTTCGCGGGCGCTTCCCAAGGAGACCTTTGAGACTGTGCTGAAATACGCGCAGGAGAAGGAACGAAGTCTCAAGGAAGAGATGTACGCGGGGGAAGTACAGGCGTTGCCCTATGAGATGGGAGACGCCACGGGGTGCGATTACTGCCCGTACAAGGATATATGCGGGTTCGACCTGCACCTTGACGGGTGCGCGTACAGAAGGCTTGAGAAGCTGTCCATGGAGGACGCGGTGACGGCGATGGAGCGGGCAGTGGGCGCGAAGGAGCATCAGGAGGAAGAAGGGACAGGAGGTGATTGCCCATGAGTGTGAAATGGACGCAGGAGCAGCAGAAGGTCATTGATCTGCGGGAGAGGAATATCCTTGTGTCTGCGGCGGCAGGATCAGGAAAGACAGCGGTGCTCGTGGAGCGCATCATACAGAGGCTTACCGAAGAAACCGCCCCTGTGGACGTGGACCGTCTGCTTATCGTGACATTTACCGAGGCTGCGGCGGCTGAGATGAAGGAGAGGATCGGCGCGGCGATCGAAAGGAAGTTGGAAGAACGCCCGGGGGACGCTCGTCTGGAGCAGCAGGCCACGCTGATCCACAGCGCTCCGATCACGACCATTCACAGCTTCTGTCTCTCAGTCATCAGAGATCATTTCCATGTGATCGACATTGACCCGGGATTCCGCATTGCTGAGGAGGGGGAGCTGAAACTCTTGAAGCAGGACGTGTTGGACGAAATGCTGGAGGAGTATTACGCCGAGGGCAGAGAGGAGTTCCTCGCGTTTGTGGAGCGCTTCGGCGGCGGGCGAAATGACAGAAAGATCGAGGAGATTATCCTCAGACTGTATGAATATTCCCGCAGTTATCCCCAGCCGGAGAGGTGGCTAGATTCCTGCCTTAAGGCCTATGAGAGCGGGCAGAATGACGAGCTTGTCCGCCGGGCGGCGGCGAGGGTAAGCTCCCGGGCGGGGGACATCCGCCGTGTGCTGGAGCGGGGATTAAAGATTTGTGAAGAGGCGGACGGTCCGTATATGTACGGGGAGATGCTGGAAACTGATTTGGAGTGCGCAAAGAAGCTGGAGAAAACGGACAGCTTTGACAGTCTCTATGAGCTGGCCACGGGATTTACGTGGAAACGGCTCTCAGCCAAGAAGGACGAGACTGTCTCAGCGGATAAAAAGGAAGCGGTTAAAAAGCTTCGCGATCAGGCAAAAAAGCTGGTAAAGGACATGCAGGAGACTTACTTCTACGCCGCCCGGGAGAGCTGGACGAAAGATATGGAATCCGCATATCCATCTATGAGGATGCTCTCGGAGCTGGTCAGACGGTTCTCGGAGCTGTTCCTTGAGAAGAAGAGAAGCCGGAACATGATCGACTTTAGCGATATGGAGCAGTTCGCTCTTGCCATCCTGACGGTAGAACAGGACGGTGAGCTGGTTCCCTCGCCCGCTGCGCAGGAGTATCAGGAGCGGTTCGAGGAAGTGATGATCGACGAGTATCAGGACAGCAACCTCGTTCAGGAGACGATCCTTACAAGCGTGTCAAGGGTTTCCAAAGGAAGCTTCAACATATTCATGGTGGGGGATGTGAAGCAGAGCATCTACAGCTTCCGCCTGTCAAGGCCGGAGCTTTTCATGGAGAAATACAACGCGTACAGCCTTGCGGACAGTGACAAACAGCGCATTGACCTTCATAAGAACTTCCGAAGCCGCGCGGAAGTGCTGGACAGTGTAAATGAAATTTTCCGCCGCATCATGGGGACGGATCTGGGCGGCATCGAGTACGACGACAGCGCGGCTCTGTACATGGGGGCGGATTTCCCGGAGCTGCCGGAGACGGCGGCAGACGGCGGATTTACTGACCGCACGGAGCTTCTTCTTCTGGACAGGGAGGATACCGGGAAGGAGGACGCAAGGAAGGCGGAGGCGCGGATGATCGCCCGCCGCATACAGGAACTGATGAGAAACGGCGTAGTTATCGATAAGGCGTCCGGTGGATATCGGAGGATCAGGTACAGAGATATCGTGATCCTGACCCGGAGTATCCGGGGATGGGCAGAGGATTTTACGGCAGTGCTGGCGGAAGAAGGGATTCCGGCATACTCTGTGAGCAGGGAAGGATACTTTGAGACATACGAGGTCAGCGTACTTTTGGATTATCTGAAAATACTGGACAATGCAAGGCAGGATCTTCCGCTTGCGGCTGTGCTCGCCTCTCCCTTCGGTAATCTGACCACAGAAGAGCTGGCAGAGATCCGCATTGCGTACCCTAATCTGCCGTTTCACGAGGCGGCGGCAGAGTATGCGGTGGAGCACGAGACCCACAGTGACGCCGCCCTGCGGGACAAGCTGAGGCGGTTTTATGAGCAGACGGCGTATTTCCGCAGAAAAGTCTCATATACCCCCATCCATGATCTGCTGGGGGAGATTATCGGGCGTACCGGGTACGGCATCTGCATCGCCGCAATGCCCGGCGGCGCCCAGCGTACCGCCAATGTGGACATGCTGGTGGAGAAGGCGTCCGCATTTGAGGGGACGAGCTATAAAGGGCTGTTTAATTTCGTCCGCTATATCGAACAGCTTAAGAAATACGATGTGGATTACGGGGAAGCCGGGATCATGGACGAACAGGCGGACACGGTGCGCATCATGAGTATCCACAAGAGTAAGGGACTGGAATTCCCTGTCGTGTTCGCGGCGGGCATGGGGAAGAAGTTCAACATGCAGGATACGAAGGGAAGTGTGCTCCTTCATCATGAATGGGGCGTGGGACTGGATCATATTGACCTTGAGAGAAGGACAAAGAGGCCGACTTTCCTAAAGAAAATGATTCGGGAGGAGCAGCGCCTTGAAACATTGGCGGAGGAGATGCGTGTGCTCTACGTAGCGCTGACCCGCGCAAAGGAGAAGCTGATCATGACCGGATGCGCGGATATGTGCGCATATGGAATATCGGATGAAGAGGCAGGCTTACCGGGCGGTGGCCAAAGCTATGGCGGCAATGTGTTCCGCGCGGACGGGGCGAGCTGTTATCTGGACTGGATCATTCCGGCGCTGTCCGGGCAGGAAGAGGAAACTTCCGCCGATGGGGAGTCTTCTTCTGTGGATATCCGCCTCGTTACCGGGGAGGAGCTTTCGCTGGGGAGGGCGGAGGAGAAGGCCGAAGAGCTGGCTCTGGACGTCCTCGGAAACTGGGATGTATCGGGAAGCTATGTGCCGGGACTTAAGGAACAACTTGACGCGCAGATGGACTATATCTATCCATATGAAGATGAGGGAAGGATGAAGCTGAAATTCACGGTTTCCGAGCTTAAGAAGCGCGCCGCGCTCGCAGAGGAAGCCGGGCAGGAGATGTACGAGGAGCCGGAAGTAGTGCCTCTGATTCCGGGATTTCTAAAGGAAGAAGAGACGCTTACCGGGGCGTCCAGAGGAAGTGCGTATCATAAGTTGTTGGAGCTTCTCGACTTTGGGGTACAATACGACGAAGAAAGCCTCGGGAAAGCAGTAGAGGAACTGCTGGCAGAGGGCAGACTGACACAGGAGATGGCGGAGTGTATCCGCGTGGGCGACATCCTTCATTTCCTTGAGTGTGAGAGCGGCAGGCGGATGGGCGCCGCGGCGCGGCAGGGGAAACTGTTTAAAGAGCAGCCTTTCGTTCTGGGGGTGGATGCCTCTGAGATCTATCCCGGGAATCGCTCCGGCGAGAAGATACTTGTGCAGGGAATCATCGATGTGTACTTTGAGGAGCCGGACGGACTGGTCGTTCTGGACTACAAGACGGACAAGGTGAGAAAAGCCTTGGAGCTGACGGAAAAGTACCATGCGCAGCTTGACTACTACGCTCAGGCGCTGACACAGCTTACCGGGAAGCCTGTTAAGGAGAAGATCATCTATTCATTTACATTGGAGGAGGAGATTAAGGTATGAGCTTTCTGATGTATTATCTGGCAGTTATCAATTTCCTTACATGGGTCACATATGGACTGGACAAAGGGCGGGCCAAAGCAGGAAAATGGCGTATACCGGAGCGCACACTCCTTATCCTTACCGCTGCTGGCGGCTCGGCGGGAGCGCTTGCGGGGATGCTTATGTTCCGTCATAAGACACGCAAGGCAAAGTTCGTCGTCTCCGTTCCCGTGCTGCTTGTCGTGCACTGCGTGATCGTGGGACTTGTGTGGCAGTGGTCACTGAAATAGATTCACGGTGGCAACAGGTCAGCCATTTGATTCGGCGGCATTCCCGCTTTGTAATAACGTCTGGAAGCGGAGGCGGTTTTGAAAAGCAGCAAGCGGTCGGGGAGAGGCCACGCTGTTCCATTCCAGAATCTGGGAATATCTAACGGGATGAGAAGCTGTTTAAAGGCAAAGCACTGTGAGGGACAACTCGGCTTCGCCTCAGACAATCCCCTCACACTACTTAACAACATCTTCTCATTCCGATAAGATATTCCGTCAGATTCTTTCAAAGTCACAGCGAGGCTTCTCCCCGTCGCTAGCTGCTTCTTCCAATTCATCGTCCGCTTCCTACGGTGCAAAGCGGAAATGCCGCCGAATCAAATGGCAAACTGTTACACGGTGCATGGGTCTTTGAAATTGATATTGAAAAACGCACGGGTTTCTGCTAAGATACCCTTGTAGAAAATAAAAGCGGGTTCTGTTACTCTTGTCTGGCCGCAAAGGCGCGGCGCGGCAGGAGCAGTCCCGCTTTTCTCTTTTATATCATAGGAAAGTCCTTTGGACGGCCCATGGTAAAACCAAAGGCTCCGCAAGCGGAATTCTTGCGCGGGCGAGGTCGCTTAAGCAGTATACTGTATGCTGACAGGGGCATGATAGAAAAATAAGATAAAAAGGAGACAGGACAATGCCAAGATTAAATGAAAACTATTTGAATGTGCAGGACAGCTATCTTTTTGCCGAGATCGCCCGCAGGGTAAAATCATATGAGGAGGGACACCCTGACAAAGCGGGAGATGTGATCCGCCTTGGTATCGGCGACGTGACACGTCCGCTGACAAAGACTGCGCTTGATTCCCTTCATGAGGCGGTGGATATGCAGGCGGACTCAGGCACGTTTAAAGGATACGGGCCGGAGCAGGGTTATGGGTTCGCCCGCGAAGCAGTGGCGGATTATTATAGAAGAAACGGGGTTACAGTGGATGCGGACGACGTATTCATTTCTGACGGGGCGAAGAGCGACACCGGAAATATCACAGAGCTGTTTGCGAAAGATAATGTGATCCTTGTGCCTGACCCGGTGTACCCGGTCTACGTGGATACGAATACAATGGACGGCAAGCAGATCATTTATATGAACGGGACAGAGGATAACGATTTCCTTCCCATGCCGGATCCTTCCGTGAAAGCGGACATTATCTATCTGTGCTCTCCCAACAACCCGACGGGGGCCTGCTACAATAAGGAGCAGTTGCAGGCATGGGTGGACTATGCGCTGAAAAACGAGGCGGTGATCCTCTTTGACTCCGCTTACGAAGCATTTATCTCCGAACCCGGACTTCCCCGCAGCATTTACGCTGTAAAAGGGGCGAAGAAATGTGCCGTCGAGTTCTGCTCTCTGTCCAAGACAGCGGGATTTACGGGAACCCGGTTCTCTTATACGGTTGTTCCGAAGGAGCTTGTGTTCACCGCGTCGGACGGGCAGCGGATGAGTCTGCGGGACATGTGGAACCGCAGACAATCCACAAAATTCAATGGAACTCCCTACATCATCCAGTATGCGGCGGCGGCAGTGCTGTCTGAGGATGGGATGAAAGAGTGCATGGAGAACATCTCCTATTATATGGAGAACGCGCGCATGATCGCGGAGACGCTTCGCAGGAAAGGAATCTCCTTTACGGGCGGCGTGAACTCTCCCTATATCTGGTTCAAGTGCCCGAAAGACATGGAGTCGTGGGAATTTTTTGACTATCTCTTAGAGAAAGCGCAGGTGGTAGGCACACCGGGCGCGGGATTCGGAGTAAACGGGAAGAACCATTTCCGGCTGACGTCCTTTGGGACACACGAAAAGACAAAAGAAGCAATGGAACGTTTTGAGAAGCTGTTTTAGGACAGCTTCTTTTCTTTTGAAATTCTTTAGAAATCTTTGGGTATAAGTTAAGTAATATTATATTGACAATATATATTATATGAAATATAATATAGAAAACGGTACAATATTACTGAACATAAAATAAGGTTGCGGGACAACAGAAAGGGTGATTGCATGGTATTCAACACAGGTGCAGCTCTTCTGGATGCGATCGTGCTGGCAGTTGTATCCATGGAAGATACAGGCACATACGGTTACCGGATTACGCAGGATGTGCGCAGGGTTATCGACGTCTCTGAATCAACTCTGTATCCTGTACTGCGCAGGCTCCAGAAAGACGAATGTCTGGAAGTGTATGACAGACAGTTTGACGGCAGGAACAGGCGCTACTATAAGGTGACGGCACGGGGGATGGCTCAGCTTAATTTATACAAGTCAGAGTGGAAGAGCTATATCCAGAAGATTAACGAGATATTTGAGGGAGGTGTGACTGTATGAACCGTATGGAATTTTTGGCTGAACTTGAGAGGCTCTTATCCGGTATACCCGAAGAAGAGCGGCAGGCAGCGGTTCAGTATTATGCGGATTATCTGGCGGACGCCGGGGTTGAGAACGAGGCGGAAGCTCTTCGTGAGCTTGGCAGTCCCGAGAAGGTGGCCGAGACGATCAAAGCGGATTATTACGGCACAGAGTTTGACGAGACAAAATTTGACCGTAAGAACTACATGGAAAAATACGGGCAGCGATCCGGGGAGCACGGACAGAAAAACGCGGCGGGCAGCGGAGGAGCACAGGCTGGCTGGGACAGCAGACATGGCGGGACACAAGGAGACGCGCCGGGAGCAGATGCGGGCGCGGGTTATGGTCATGGGAATAACAAGGCAAAGGAGCCATGGACAAATAACGGACTTAAGCTTCTTCTGATCGTTCTGATCGTGATTGTGGCAGGACCGGCAGCCGTAGGAATAGCAGGTGGGATACTGGGGATAATCATCGGAATTATTGGTTTCTTCGTGGGTCTTGTGGTCGCGGCAGTTGCCATTACGGTCTGCGGGATCATCATGACCATTGCCGGACTGGGGTTGATCGTCATACCGCCGGCAGGGATGGTCGTCACAGGAATCGGGTTGCTGCTCTTTGTGTTAGGACTTATGGCAACAGCAGGGACGGTAAAGCTGTGTATGATCGTATTTCCGGCGATGATCAGAGGCTTTGTGGATCTGTGCAGGCGTCCGTTTCACAGAAAGGAGATGTCATAAAATATGGAGAATAAGGGATGGAAGGTATTTTGGATTATATGTGCGATTCTTGCGGCTGTCGGGATATTTCTCACAGTGGCAGGAGCGGCTCTGGGCGGTTTTGGCATTCTCCGCAGCAGAGAGGATGAGGGGATCATCCGGCAGTGGCTGAACCGCTTTGGTATTCGGACCAAAGTGACAACGACCGTGAAGATAGATGATCCGGGAGACTGGGGGACTGTTGCAGATTCGGGATACGTACCCGGGGAAGTAAATGGAAACACAGTGATCGCTTTCAGAGGGATCGACGAACTGGATATCCGCCTTACCGGACTGGGGGTAAGTGTGCTGCCTTACGATGGGGACAGGATCATTGTGGATACCTCCTATTGCCGTGAGGATCTTCAGAATAAGATCAATGTACGGCAGGATGATTCGGAGCTGAAGGTTGAGATGGACGACTGGAGAAGGCTCAGCACTCAGGACTGCGGCATCATGTATATCAGTGTTCCGCAGAGAACATACTTTGAGAAGATATCTATGGACGCACAGGCAGGACTTATTGAGATAGAAGGCGTGGAAGCAGCGGAGATATCAGCGTCGGCTGACGCGGGTCAGGTGGTACTCACCTCATTTAATGCAGAGCGTCTGGAAGCGGACTGCGGAGCAGGACAGATCATACTGGACGGCGAGGTGACAGAGAAGGTTGAGGTTGACTGCGATCTGGGCGAGATACAATGCACCCTTCCGGGAAGCCTGAACGATTATGATTACGAGATTGACTGCGACTTGGGGGAAGTGGTCATTGACGGGGAATCATACAGTTCTTTCCTTAATAATAAAATGAAAGCGGATAACGGGGGCGGATGCAAGATCAAGGCAGACTGCAATCTGGGGGCCATTGAGTTTACTTTTAGATAGTACGCAGTAATGTATTTTATTTCATAGAAAGGAGAATAGTTATGACAGATAAGAGGTTATACAGATCAAGGAAACAGCGGATGCTCTGCGGTGTGTGCGGCGGGATCGGAGAATATTTTAACATTGATCCTACACTGATACGACTGGCGTTCGTGCTGTTCGGGTGCACGGGCGGAGGGATACTGGCGTATATTATAGCCGCCATTATCATACCGGACGGACCGATTTAAAAAGTATGGTCTGTGGGAAAAGCCGGGATCAGGTGCTCAGGGAAAGCGCCTGATCTTTTTGTGTGTCTGTATATCAGAGGGATTTACGGGCAATACTCTGGGTAAAACGGAAAGAAGGAATATTATGACAAAGAAAAAAGAAAAACCCATTGATCTGAAGAATCTGGAGCCGGAAGAAAAAATGAAATATGAGATTGCGGAGGAGCTGGGACTTCTTGACCGGGTTCTCGCCCACGGCTGGAAATCCCTGACATCAAAAGAGACGGGAAGGATCGGCGGTCTGGTGACAAAAAAGAAGAAGAAGGAGGGCCGCTAAAACTTTACAAAAAAACAGATATTTGCTAAAATTATACAACTGGGGAGTCAAAAGGTGATGTAATTATGACAGATAACATAGAGGTCATGGGCATCAGTCTGGACTGTCTTACGGCAAAGGAGACGATGATCCGGGCGATGCGGTTTATAGATAAAGACTCAGTTGATATAATAGGGATTTTGTCCATGGATGTGCTGATGAAAAACAGCGGAGACGAACAGTGGAGGGAGCTGGTAGATGGGTTTGATCTCGCCCTTCCGGGTGATCCGGAGATCCTTAAGGCTGCGGACATTGGCGACAGGGTTCGTTTAAAGGAGACGGAGAACCATACGTTTTTCAGGCTGTTTATGAAGTATCTCCAGAAAAACCAGAAGAAAGTATTTCTTCTGGCGGAAACAGAAGAAAAGCTGAACCGGACAGAGGAAATGCTGGCGCGTTACGGTCGCGGACTGAGGCTGGCGGGCAGAGGACTTCTCGAGGATGACGGCAGAGAGGAAAATGTGATCAATGAGATCAACGGCACAGAGACAGACTGTATCCTGTCCGTTCTTTCTTCCCCGTATCAGGAGCAGTTTATCGACAGAAATAAAGCGCTGCTCAACGCGAACGTATGGTTTGGGTGCGGAGCTGTATTTGGCGGGGAACAGGAAAAGAGTGTGCCGATCGGGAGAGTGAAAAGGTTCTTTCGAAAAAAGCTGTTCTGGTGGAGGGCAGGGAAGGAGCAGTAGATTTTCTTCCAGTGCTTTTGTGAACAATGTATAGGTACTTAATTGTGAATTTTTTGTAAAAATATTGAGGAAGTGCATAAAAAAAACGCATTTCCTCTTTCTTTTTTTGCTGTTTTGCCTTAATATAATACATGAGTATGTGAACGGAAGGAATTTTTTCATTAAAATTTTGTGAAAAATGTACATGAAACAATCCAAAGGAGCGGAGGGAAAAGTATGATTTCGAATCAGATACTGCAAAGTACGATCGAGGGATTAAGAGGGATCTCGAGAGTCGATTTCTGCGTACTGGACACGGAGGGCAAGGAACTGGCCGCCACTTTTGAAAATATTCAGGACTGGAGCGAGGCTGTACTCTCGTTTGTGGAATCACCCGCGGACAGTCAGGTAATACAGGGATGCCAGTTCTTCAAGATCTTTGATGAGCAGAGACTGGAATACGTACTTCTGGCAGCGGGGGACACGGAGGACGTATATATGCTGGGCAAGATTGCGGCGTTCCAGATACAGAGCCTTCTGGTGGCTTACAAGGAGAGATTTGACAAGGATAACTTTATCAAGAATCTTCTTCTTGACAACCTGCTTTTGGTGGATATTTATAACCGTGCAAAAAAATTACATATTGACACTGAGGTAAAACGTGTTATCTTTATTATTGAGACATCGCATGAAAAGGATAACGCTGCCCTTGAGAATGTGAGAGGCCTTCTCGGCGGGAAGTCGAAGGATTTTATAACCGCCGTGGATGAGAAGAATATCATCGTTGTCAAGGAGCTGACGGAGAAGGACGGTGGCCGGGAACTGGAGAAGATGGCGCGAGAGATGCTTGAGACGCTCTACAGTGAAGGGGAAGAGGAGCAGATCCGCATCGCATACGGCACCATTGTGGGCGACATCAAGGAGGTTTCCAAGTCCTATAAAGAGGCAAAGCTGGCTCTTGACGTCGGCAAGATCTTTTTTGAGGAAAAGGATATTATAGCGTTTACAACTCTTGGCATCGGACGCCTGATCTACCAGCTTCCGATACCGCTGTGCAAGATGTTTATCAAGGAGATTTTCGAGGGGAAGTCTCCGGACGAATTTGATGAGGAGACATTGACGACAATCAATAAATTCTTTGAAAACAGTCTCAATGTATCAGAGACGTCAAGGCAGCTTTATATTCACAGAAATACTCTTGTATACAGACTGGACAAGCTTCAGAAGAGCACCGGACTGGACCTGAGAGTGTTCGAGGATGCCATCACATTCAAGATTGCGCTCATGGTCGTACAATACATGAAGTACATGGAGTCATTAGAGTACTAGATACACAGGAGTATAAGTAATTAGGAGGGACATATGATCGAATTAAGGAACGTGACGAAGGAGTATTCCAAGGGCAATGCCGCCCTGAACGGGGTCTCCGTAAAGATCGAACGCGGTGAGTTCGTCTTTATCGTCGGGGACAGCGGGTCAGGAAAGTCAACTCTGATCCGCCTTATTATGAAAGAATTAAATCCGACGGAAGGCACGATCATCGTAAATGGACAGAACTTAAACCGGATGAAGCACCGCCATATCGCGAAGTACAGAAGAGGTCTTGGCGTAGTCTTTCAGGACTTCCGGCTTCTGAAGGACAGAAACATCTATGAGAATATTGCGTTTGCATTGCGCGTGACAGAGACGCCGACAAGGGTGATCAAGAAGAAGGTTCCCGCGGCGCTCTCCCTTGTAGGACTTGCACAGAAGTATAAGTCCTTCCCCAAGGAGCTTTCCGGCGGAGAGCAGCAGCGTGTCGCGATCGCAAGGGCGCTGGTAAATGAACCTGCCATTTTGTTGTGCGACGAGCCGACAGGTAACCTTGACCCCACGAACTCATGGGAGATCATGAGTATTCTTAAGGAGGCAAACGAGCGCGGGACGACAGTCCTTGTCGTTACGCATAACCAGGAGATCGTAAACGAGATGAACGAGCGCGTTATCACGATGAAACAGGGCGTGATCGTCAGCGATGAACAAAAAGGTGGGTATATAAATGAGGATTAGTACAGTAGGATACGTCGGAAAACAAGGCGTTAAGAATATCTGGAGGAACAAGATGTTTTCTCTCGCATCTGTTGCGACGATGTCAGCTTGTATCTTCCTGTTTGGTTTATTTTTCTCGATTATCGTAAACTTTCAGTATATCATAAGGACTGCCGAGGAAGGTGTGGCGATCACCGTATTTTTTGAGGAGGATGCCACAGAGGCGCAGAAGGATAAGATCGGGGACGAGCTGCGCAGCCACGACGGCGTAGGAGAGGTAGTATATGTCTCCGCAGAAGAAGCGTGGGATGAGTTCCAGAAGCAGTATTTTGGGGACAACCCGGAGCTTGCGGAAGGGTTCAAGGATGATAATCCGCTGGCGAACTCTGATAACTACGAAGTATATATGAAAACAATGGATGAAGATGAGGGTCTAATTGCCAGAAGCCGCTCTCTTTCTGAGACACAGAAAGAACTGGTGTCTTTCGCCCAGAAGCTGGACGGTGTGCGCGACGTCAATAAATCCGACGTGGTGGCAAATACATTGTCGAGCGTGAATACGCTTGTGGCAGTGGTGTCCATCGCGATCATCATCATTCTTTTCGGAGTGTCCATCTTCCTGATCAGCAATACGGTTACAATGGGTATCACGGTCAGAAAGGAAGAGATTGCCATCATGAAATACATCGGGGCAAAGGACTTTGTAGTCCGCTCCCCGTTCGTGATCGAAGGTCTCATTATCGGTATCTTCGGCGCGGCGATCCCGCTGACACTGCTGTTCTTCCTGTATGACAAGGCAGTACAGTACATTATGGAGAAGTTCAGCATTTTACAGAATATTATTGATTTCCTCCCGGTGGGCACTGTATATCAGATTCTTCTTCCGATTGGCATTGTCATGGGAATCGGAATTGGTTTTCTCGGAAGTTTCTTTACAGTACGTAAGCACCTGAAAGTATAGGAGGTGTCTTATGAAGAGACGAATGAGAAGGCTGGCGGCCGTACTGCTGACGCTGACGCTGGTGACAGGACTGGCATGCAGCGCGGGTGCGGTTACGATCGACGAAGCTGAAAAGAAAGCGGACGAGCTGGAGGAGCAGAAGAAGGCTGCGGAAGAGGAGAAGGCATCGCTCGAAGAGAAGCTGACCTCCATCATACAGCAGGCGGATGAGACGAAGCAGAAGCTCGAGGAAAAAGAGGCTGAGGTAGAAGCGGTCGAGAACGAGCTGGTTCAGGCGCGGAATGATGCTGACGACCAGTACGAGAGCATGAAGCTGCGCATCAAGTTCATGTATGAGGGCGGGAATACGCAGTTGGTGGAAGCACTCATGTCCAGTGAGAATATGGGTGATTTTCTCAACAAAGCAGAGTATATCTCACAGCTTTCTGAATATGATAGAAATGAGCTGATCCGCTATCAGGATACCGTGAGACAGGTAGAAGAAAAAGAGGCGCAGGTTCAGGCAGAGTATGAGGAGCTGAACGATCTCCAGAATCAGCTCATTGAACAGCAGGCCGAAGTCGAGAAATTGATGGAGGACAACGAGGAGGCTCTTGCGGATATTCAGTCCCAGATTAAGGAAAACTCAGAGACGCTTGAAGAACTGAAGGAGAAAGCTGCCGAGGCTGAGCGGCTCAGACAGCAGCAGTTGGAGGCAGAGCGCATCAGACAGCAGCAGTTACAGAGCGCAGGCAGCACAGGCGCATACAGAGAGCCCGGAGAAAGCGTGGTCAGCGGCAATGGATATTTTACACATCCTTGTCCCGGATTCACCTATCAGAGCAGTTATTTTGGTGAGGTGAGATCCTTCGATCCGACTCCGCATAAGGGACATGACTATGCGGCTCCGGCAGGAACACCGACTTACGCCGCAGCGGCTGGAAGAGTCACTACGGCAGGGTGGAGCAACAGCGCGGGCAACTGGGTGGTTATCAATCACGGGAACGGTCTGGTGACAAAATACATGCACCACAGTTTCCTCTGCGTTTCAGCCGGAGATTATGTAGAGAAAGGACAGCAGATCGGCGGAGTAGGAACCACAGGATATTCCACGGGAAATCATCTGCATTTTCAGGTTGAGTTAAATGGCGTCGCGGTAAATCCGAGCGGCTATATGTGATACATAACAGCCGGACAAAAGGCTGTATCATACAAGAGGGAGGGCAAAGTGGAAAAGGCGGACCGCTTTGTCCTCTTTTAGTCTGAACATACACTATAAAGGTAACGGGAGGCAGATATGGAGCAGGATACAAGAAAGGCGCAGGGAAAAAAGAGGTTCTGGTTAGGGGCGGGCGCCGGATTTCTGGCGGCGGCGCTGATCTTTGCGGGCAGCTGGACGGTCTGGCAGCTTAGCTCGTATTTATATACAGGGAACTTTGCTTCCGGGGAGACCTCGAAGTCAGACGTGGAGGAGAAGTTAGATAAGATCAACGGCCTGATCGAAGCCTATTATCTGTATGAGGACGAGATTGACGCGGACGCGCTGATAGACGGCATTTATTCCGGATATGCCAGCGAGCTGGGCGATCCATACACGGTGTACTATGACGAAGAGGAGACGCAGGCGCTTCTGGAGACGACCAGCGGTGAGTTCTCCGGGATCGGGGCGACGATGTCCAAGAACACTGCAAGCGAAGAGATCACAGTGGTGAACGTTTACAAAGATTCTCCTGCCGACAAAGCGGGATTGAAAGATGGCGATATCCTGTATCAGGTAGATGGAAAAGACACGGCAGGACAGGAGCTGGATACGGTTGTCTCATGGATTAAGGGGGAGAAGGGGACAGACGTATCGCTGAGCGTGATAAGAGATGGGGAGGAGATCACGACTGTCGCTACCCGTGACGTGATACAGGTGCAGACCGTTGAGTATGAGATGAAAGAGAACAGTATCGGGTATATCATGGTCAGCGAGTTTGACGACGTGACATACGAGCAGTTCAAAGAGGCGCTCGCAGATCTGGAAGCACAGGGCATGGCCGGACTTATCATCGATCTTCGCAGTAATCCCGGCGGAAACCTCATCACAGTGACGGATATGCTAAAGCTTCTTCTGCCGGAAGGGATCATTGTCTCTACAAAGGATAAGTACGGCAATGTGGAGGAGATCACCTGTGACGGAAAAAATGAGTTCACAAAGCCTCTGGCAGTGCTTGTAAACCAGTACAGTGCCAGCGCTTCGGAGATATTCGCCGGAGCTGTGCAGGACTACGGCACCGGGCAGATCGTGGGGATAACCACATACGGAAAAGGCGTGGTTCAGCAGCTTATGGACTTAAGAGACGGCACATACCTTAAGCTGACCATTGCCGAATACTACACACCTAGCGGCAGGAGCATCAACGGCGAGGGCGTGACGCCGGACGTGGAAGTGGAGTATGAGTATAACGCGGACGATCCGCAGGCGGATAATCAGCTTGAGAAGGCGTTGGAAGTCATATCGGCAGAGATGGGATAAAACCGTGGGGACTCATGCCAGTCTTACGATAAAGGGTATACAACTGAATATTGATATGAAAAGTGGTTGGTCTCTCAAGATCGACCGCTTTTCTATACCCCAATTATTGTGATAGAAGCGTACAAGCCTCTGATTATATGGTGAAGAAAATGATCGAGCAGAGAGTATTTGCAAAATTCAAAAAATATTAGCACTCACCTATTGACAGTGCTAACAACTACTGCTATATTACTAATAGAACACGGAAACAATGCGTGGTCAGACAGGAGGGATGTACCATGAATATTAATAAATTTACACAGAATTCACTGCAGGCTGTCCAGAACTGCGAGAAGATTGCTGCGGACAACGGGAATCAGGAGCTTGCGCAGGAGCATATATTATATGCGCTGCTTACGCAGGACGACAGCCTTATTTTAAAGCTGCTTGAAAAAATGAGCATACAGGGGCAGCTTTTCATCGACCGTGTAGAGGAAGCGATCGGAAAGCGCCCGAAGGTTCAGGGCGGCCAGCCTTATGTAGGACAGGGACTCAACAACGTGCTTATCCACGCGGAGGATGAGGCGAAGCAGATGGGCGACGAGTATGTATCCGTTGAGCATTTGTTTTTAGCTCTGATCAAATATGCCTCAAGGGAGATCAAGGAGCTTTTCCGCGAGTTCGGCATCAGCAGGGAGGGATTCCTTCACGCGCTGTCTACTGTCAGGGGAAACCAGAGAGTGACCAGCGACAACCCCGAGGCCACATATGATACGTTGAATAAATACGGGCAGGATCTTGTGGAGCGCGCCCGGGATCAGAAATTAGACCCGGTCATCGGGCGTGACGAGGAGATCAGAAATGTAATCCGTATCCTTTCCCGTAAGACGAAGAACAATCCCGTGCTCATCGGTGAGCCGGGCGTCGGTAAGACGGCGGTCGTGGAAGGACTGGCTCAGCGGATCGTCAGCGGGGACGTGCCGGAAGGTCTGAAAGAGAAGACGATCTTTTCCCTTGATATGGGAGCGCTTGTCGCGGGCGCGAAGTACCGCGGCGAGTTCGAGGAGCGTCTGAAAGCGGTTCTTGAGGAAGTGAAGAACAGCGACGGCAGGATCATTCTCTTTATCGACGAACTGCACACCATCGTGGGAGCGGGCAAAACGGACGGCGCCATGGATGCGGGCAATATGTTAAAACCCATGCTTGCCAGAGGTGAGCTGCACTGTATCGGCGCGACCACACTGGACGAATACCGTCAGTATATTGAGAAGGATGCGGCTCTGGAGAGAAGATTCCAGCCTGTCCTTGTTGACGAGCCGACGGTGGAGGATGCCGTCTCCATCCTGAGAGGATTGAAAGAAAGATATGAGGTATTCCACGGCGTGAAGATCACGGACAGCGCACTTGTGGCGGCGGCGACCTTGTCCAACCGTTATATCTCGGACCGTTTTCTGCCGGACAAAGCCATTGACTTAGTTGACGAGGCATGTGCCCTGATCAAGACGGAGCTAGATTCCATGCCGACGGAGTTGGATGAACTGAGGCGGCGCGTGATGCAGCTTGAGATTGAGGAAGAGGCGTTAAAGAAAGAAGAGGATCGCTTAAGCCGGGAACGTCTGGAGCACTGGCAGGAGGAACTGGCGGACTTGAAGGAAGAGTACGCCGGGAAGAAAGTGCAGTGGGAGAATGAGAAAACTTCCGTGGAGCGCGTTCAGAAGATCCGTGAGGAGATCGAGCAGGTCAACAAGGATATCCAGAAGGCACAGAGGGAATATGATTTAAATAAGGCGGCGGAGCTCCAGTACGGACGTCTCCCGCAGCTTCAGAAACAGCTTGCCGACGAAGAAGAGAAGGTAAAGGCGAAAGACCTTGCCCTTGTCCACGAGGCGGTGACAGATGAGGAGATCGCCCGCATCGTATCCCGCTGGACAGGAATTCCGGTGGCGAAGCTCAACGAGAGTGAGAGGAACAAGACCCTCCACCTTGCCGACGAGCTGCACAAGAGAGTGGTCGGGCAGGACGAAGGAGTGGAGCTTGTGACCGAAGCTATCATCCGCTCCAAGGCGGGAATCAAAGACCCAAGCAAACCGATCGGCTCGTTCCTGTTCTTAGGCCCAACCGGGGTCGGTAAGACAGAGCTTGCCAAGGCGCTTGCACAAAGCCTGTTCGACGATGAGAACAACATGGTCCGCATCGACATGAGCGAGTACATGGAGAAGTATTCCGTGTCCCGTCTTATCGGAGCGCCTCCGGGATACGTAGGCTATGATGAGGGCGGACAGCTTACCGAGGCAGTCCGAAGAAAACCATATTCCGTAGTGCTCTTCGATGAGGTTGAGAAGGCGCACCCGGATGTGTTCAATGTACTTCTTCAAGTGCTGGACGACGGACGAATCACGGATTCACAGGGGCGTACCGTGGACTTTAAGAACACCATCCTTATCATGACGTCCAACATCGGGGCGGGATATCTGCTGGAAGGCATCCGCGACGACGGCTCTATCGATGAGAAGTGTCAGGAAATGACCATGAACGACCTGCGGGCGCATTTCAGACCGGAGTTCTTAAACCGTCTGGATGAAATAATCATGTTTAAGCCATTGACGAAACAGAATATCCGTGCCATTATTGACTTGTTGGCAGAGGATGTGAACAGGCGGCTTGAGGAGAAGGAGCTTCGGATCGAGCTGACCGAGGCGGCGAAGGACTTCGTCGTGGACGGAGGATACGACCCGATGTACGGAGCGAGACCGCTGAAACGTTATCTGCAGAAAAATGTGGAGACACTGGCAGCGAAGCTGATCCTTGCAGGAAATGTAGGCAGGGGCAGCGCCATCCTGATCGATGTGAAGGACGGGAAGCTGACGGCGGACGCGAAAGGGCAGATCGTGGGATGACACCTATCATCTTTCATATTGACGTGAATTCCGCTTACCTTAGCTGGACAGCGGTAGAACAACTGAAAAACGGCGCGAAAGTGGATTTGCGCGAGATACCGTCGATCATCGGCGGGGACCAGAAGTCCCGCCGCGGCGTGGTGCTCGCCAAATCCCCTGCGGCGAAACGGTATGGCATCCGCACGGGGGAACCTGTTGCGAATGCCTTTCGTAAGTGTCCGAACCTTGCGATGTATCCGCCGGATCATAAGATGTACCATGAGAAAAGCCGTATGCTCATGAAGTATCTTCGGACATTTACAGAAGAGATCGAACAGGTCAGCGTGGATGAGTGTTACATGAACTTTACGCCCATCGCGAATCGCTACCAATCGCCCGTGGACGGAGCGGCAGAGATTAAGGACGGGATCAAAGAGCGGTTCGGATTTACCGTCAATATCGGCATCTCTACGAACAAGCTGTTGGCGAAGATGGCGTCGGACTTCCGGAAGCCGGACCGGATACATACTCTTTTCCCCGAGGAAATACAGGTGAAAATGTGGCCGCTTCCCATCGGGGAACTGTATATGGCGGGACGCTCCAGCGTGGAAGTGTTAAAGAAGCTGGAGATCAATACCATCGGCGATCTGGCGCAGTCTGACCCGGAGCTGATCGCCCTTCATCTTAAAAGCCACGGGCGGATGCTGTGGGAGTTTGCCAACGGGCGGGGGACTGATATCGTGCAGTCTGAGCCTGAGGAGGCAAAAGGAATTGGCAATTCCACTACGCTTAGGGAGGACGCACAGACCGTCGAGGAAGTGCGTCCGGTATTCGGCGAACTGGCCAAGAGTGTGGGACGGCGGCTTAAGAAGGCCGGGAAAAAGGCGGGGATGGTGAGCATGGAGATCAAGTATTATGATTTCCGCACACTGTCCCATCAGGCACAGCTTGAGAAGCCGTCCAATGACCCGCAGGTACTTGAGGAGACAGCATGCACCCTCTTTCTTGAGGTGTGGAGCGGCGAGCCGGTGCGTCTGCTGGGTATCCGCACATCTAAGCTGTCAGATGAATCCGAACCCGAGCAGATGACGCTCTTTGAGTGGGAGCCGCCGAAAGAACCGGATGAGAAGCACAAGAAGCTGAAAAAAGCGATGGACGAGCTGAACGCACGGTTCGGGGACGGGGCCGTGATGAAGGCAAGCCTGATGAAGAAACCGGAGAAGGTATCACAGAGAAAGCCGGGAAGTACATCCTCGATGCAGCATTTAGAGAAAGAGGACGGACAATGAGGGGGAAAGATGAAAGAGAAAAATTATAATCTGGAACTGGTGAGGATGGTTTCGTTTATTCTGGTCATCGTGATCCATGTGACCAATTATTTCTGCCGCGCGTATGGCAGGATACCGCAGGGAGAATATCTGTTTTCTCTTGTGCTGGATACAGCCGCAAGACTTAGCGTACCCTGCTTCTTTATGATATCCGGGGCGCTGCTTCTGGGGCGGGAAGAGCCTTTACACAAACACGGGAATAGACTGCGGCGTTTCTTCATCGTGCTGGTCGTATGGAGCACGGTATATTATTTGTGGAATATTTTTTACATGCAGACGGAATATAACCTGACGCACATCCTGTATGAACCAACGGAGGCGCATCTCTGGTATCTGTACGCCATGATACCGATCTATCTGGCGCTGCCGTTTCTCCAGACGATGGTAAGGGGAATGGGCGTGAAGCTGGAGAAAGCCTTTTTTATCGTGACAACAGCTTTTGTGGTCATATACTATCTGATGTGGCTTGTCGGTCAG
>ERZ1643251.1802-NODE-1802-length-23347-cov-7.573373_pt1 | contig 23347 bp, 17 predicted proteins | sample MGYA00579261_ERZ1643251 | MGnify/ENA primary metagenome ERZ1643251 (study PRJEB29033, sample SAMEA4952267) | chicken gut metagenome | biome: Broiler Chicken; feature: Gastrointestinal Tract; material: Caecum | place: Ireland | collected 2018 | study: Broiler... | reverse complement strand
TCGGAGATGATGATCCACGACGACTACTACGAGAACTATGGCGTGGAGTACATCCACATCGACGAGATGTATGTGGGTATGGCAGCGGGGGACGCCACAGAGTACCGCATCCCCATGGCGTCCCTCCCGCTGGAGGGCTGGGGCAAGTCGGTGACCTATCACGAACGGCTGAAGGAATCCTATTACATTCTGCAGGAGTACTGGGCCGGCCTGGACAGCTGAGCCGGTACGACTGAAGAGAGGAGGTGCCGCCGGTGGGCGCTGAAATCCTGTTATACGGCTATGGGCTGGTGTGCCTGAGCATGCTGGTGTTCAATCTGCTCTACAGCCTGCACCTGCGCTCCGGCGACCGTCGGCTCACCCTGCGGGCGGACGCGCTCCGCCGCCAGGTGACGGAACAGCTGCGCCGGATGGGGGAGCACCCGGACGGGCTCTCCCGGCCGGTTCAGGCCGGCCACCTGCGCTGGATGCGCCGCCGCCTCTCCCGCGTCAGCTATCTGGTGGCCTTCGACCGGCTGCTGGACGAGCTGGAGGGGCAGGATGCGGCCTATCCGGCCTACATCCAGCAGCTGCAGCCCGTGTCCCTCTACCTGTCCCTCGTCTACCGGAAGCGGGAGAACACGCAGGCCGCCTACTACTGCCACTTTCTGGCCAAGCACAAGCTGCGCCGGTATATGGAGATGGATCAGGCCCAGCAGGTCATCCTCTCCTATCTGCGCAAGGACAGCCTGTACTGCAAAATCAACGCCCTCAAGGCGCTGTGCAGCTTCGGCAGCCCCTCGGTGCTGGTGGATGCGCTGCGGGTGCTGGGGGACGGGCCGGAGAGCCAGCTGCACGAAAAGGTGGTCACGGAGGCGCTGCTCTCCTATACGGGGGACACCCGGGCCCTGATCCAGCTGCTCTGGTCTCGCCTGGATGACTTCTCCCTGCAGATCCAGCGGGCCGTGCTGGATTACATACGCTTCCAGGGCGGGGATTCCTGCGCCCCCATGCTGGAAATCCTGCGGGACGACGGCCGGGACAGGGAGCTGCGGTTTGCGGCAATCCGGTATTTCGGCCGCTACCCCTATCCGCCCGCCCGGCCGCTGCTGCTGGATTTTCTCCGGGACAGCGAGCCGACGCACTGGGAGTTTTCCGCCATCAGCGCCTCCGCCCTGGCCGGATATCCCGGACAGGATGTGGTGGACGCGCTGCTGCGGGCCATGAACAGCGCCAACTGGTATATCCGCAGCAACGCCTCCGCCAGCCTGGAGGCCCATGGCCTCACCTATGAGGAGATGTTCCGGGTGCTGGACGGGGAGGATCGCTACGCCCGGGAGATGCTGACCTACCGGCTGGAGCTCCGGCGGCTGACGGAAGAAGCCGCGGCGGAGCCGGATGCAAAACCCGTACAGGAGGAGGTGCCCGCAGGCGTATGAGAGATTTTATCCAGACCTTCCTGCTCTGCGTGGAGGCCTTTTTCCTGCTCTATATGGTGCTCTACTCCAGCTTCCTCTTCCTGTCCGTCACCGTGGGTTCCTCCGACCTCTACGCGGCCAGAAGGCGCAACCGGCTGAAAAACGAGCTGTCCAACGACTACTATCTCCCCGTCTCGATTCTGGTGCCGGCGCACAATGAGGAGGTCACCATAGAGGCCACGATCCGCTCCCTGCTGGCGCTGGAGTACAAGCTCTACGAGATCATCATCGTGGACGACGGCTCCACAGACCGCACCGCCCAGGTGCTGAAGGACGCCTTCCACATGTGGAAAATCGAGCGCCCCATCCAGCGGCGGATCCCCTGCCAGCCGGAGGAGGAGATCTACGAGACCCGGGCCTACAAGGTTCCCATCACCCTGGTGCGGAAGAAGAACGGCGGCAAGGCGGACGCGCTCAACATGGGCATCAATGTCTCCACATACCCCTATTTTCTCTGCATGGACGCCGACTCCGTCCTCCAGTACGACTCCCTGGAAAAAATCGTGCGCCCGGTGCTGGAGGACTCCAGCGTGGTGGCGGTGGGCGGCACAGTACGCCCCTGCAACGGCGCGGAAATTTCAAACGGCCGGGTGGTGCGCTACCGGATGCCCAGAAAGCTGCTGCCCTGCATGCAGGTGCTGGAGTACGACCGCTCCTTCCTGGCCTCCCGCATCCTGTTCGACCGGTTCAACGGCAACATCATCATCTCGGGCGCCTTCGGCCTGTTCCTCAAGAGTGTTGTCATCGCCGCCGGCGGCTATGACAACACCACGGTGGGCGAGGATATGGAGCTGGCGGTCAAGCTCCATGTCTACTGCCGGGGAAACGGCCGGCGCTACCGCATCCGCTATGCCGCGGACGCGGTGTGCTGGACTCAGGTGCCGGAGCGGCTGGGGGATCTTTGCCGGCAGCGCCGGCGGTGGCACATCGGCCTGTTTCAGAGCATGATGAAGTACAGATCCATCCTGGCCAATCCCAAGTACGGCGCGGTGAGCTTTGTCTCCTACTTCTATTTCCTGCTGTATGAGCTGTTCTCCCCCTATATCGAGATCTTCGGGGTGCTCACCACCCTGCTGGCCTTCGCAGTGAGGCTCATCAACGTGCCGTTTATGGTGCTCTTCTTCGGCATCTATGTGGTCTATACCGCCGTCCTGTCCCTGACGGCGTTTTTCGCCCGGATCCACACCATTGATCTGAAGCTGTACCCGTCGGATCTTCTCAAGGCGGTGGGCCTGTGCGCGGTGGAGGTGTCCTGCCTGCGGTTCGTCATGGCCTGGGTGCGGATGACCGCCCTGGTGGGATACCGCAGCAAAAAGCATACCTGGGGCAAGATTGAGCGCCAGAAAATTTCGATTGATTGACATGGAGGTGCGGTACAGATGCGTCTGGAATCACTGAAAAAGGGCTTTTGGGGCTATAAGCGGGACGCGGTGTTCCAATACATCACCGAGCAGGAGGAGCTGTTCTCGCAGAAAATGGCGGAAAAGGATGCCCAGCTGGATCGGGCCGGCCAGCAGGCCCAGGCCCGCATCCAGGAGCTGGAGCAGGAAAACCGCGGCCTGCGGGAGGAGCTGACCCGCCTGCGGGCGCAGCAGGATCAGATCTCCCAGGCCATCCTGGACGCCCGCTCCAGCGCGGAGGCGCTGAAGGCGGAGAGCCGGGCCAGGGAGGAGGCCGCCAGGGAGACGGTTCGGCAGGCGCTGGATCGGGAGCTGCTGGAGCTGGCCCGCTACCGGGAGAAGGTGGCCGCGCTGCGGGAGACGATCCAGTCCACCCTGACCGGGCTGGAGCAGCACGCCGAGGAGCTGGAGCAGCAGGCGGAGGAGTTGTATGAGGCGGCGCCCACGGGAAACCTGACGCTGTTTCAATAGGAAAAGAGGGGCGCGGTTTGCAGGCAGACGGAGTGATCATCTATGTAGCCGGGAATCCGGAACTCTATCCAATGGAATACTACGACCCGGAGAGCGGAACCTATCAGGGAGCCATCCCCGATTTTCTCCGCGCATTCGCCCGGGACTGCGGCTATGAGCTGCGCTATCTGCAGCCCGGCCCGGCCGACCGCAGGGCGGAGCTGGCGGAGCGCCAGCAGGTGGATCTCATCTCCGGCTGCGCGGACGGCAGCCGCTATGCCCATACCGACGGGGAGCCGGTGATCCTTTTTGTCAGCGGGGCCGAAGGGGAGGAGACCGCCGTTCAGCTCTGGTTCACCCAGGTATCCCCGGGCCGGTTTCAGGCCGATCTCCGCGGGTATGCCGCCCGGATCTCCCAGGAGGAGTGGATCGGCTCCATCCTGCGCTCCGCCGGGGATGTGCCGCCCCGGCAGCTGCCCATGGGGCTCCTGTGGGGCGGGGGGCTGCTTCTCCTCGCGCTGGCGGCGGCGGTGGCGGTCTGTCTGTACCGGCTCCGGCGGGCGCGGCGGCGGCGGATCCAGGCCGTGCAGGCCGATCCGGAGACCGGACTGGGCACCGAAGAGGTGCTCCGGCAGGCCTTTCACAGCCTGGGGCGGAACCCGGGGCGGAGCGCCCTCTGTTTGATCTGCTTCCGCCTGGATCTGGATCGGGCGGGCTACCTGTGGGGCCGGGAGCAGGCCCATGCCCTGCTCCTCCACGGCGCCCGTGTGCTCCGGGAGGCGGCGGGGCAGGCCGACGTGCTCATCCGCACCGGACGGGATGATCTGATTGTCCTGAAGCGGTTCCCGGGCCGGCAGGATGCGGAGGAGTGGACACGCTCCGCCGTGGAGAAGCTCCGGGCCTTCGCCGCCAACGGGGCCGCCCTGCGGCGGCGGGACGCGTCCGCAGGCATCTGCCCCCTGGGCCCGGAGTATCATGAGCTGGGACAGGCCCTGTTCCATGCCCGGCAGTGCGCCCTGGCGGCCGGCCTGGAGGAGTCCGACTTCCGCCTGTGCGGGACGGCGCAGTGCGTCAGCTGCCAGGAGCGCTGGAGGCTGCTGTCCGACTTCAGCGGCAGCCTTCAGCAGGGCGATTTCCTGCTCTATATCCAGTTTTTTGTGGATGCCCATTCTTTCCGGATCGTGGGCGGCGAGGCCCTGTCCCGGTGGCGCCACCCCCGCCTGGGCTTCCTCAGCCCGAACCGCTACATCCCCCTTCTGGAGGGGGACGGCCGCATCCGGGAGCTGGACTGCTGCGGCCTGGAGCAGGCCTGCGGCTTTCTGGAGGCGCTGTGCCGTCACCCGGTGCAGGATTTCTTCCTGTCCTGCAACTTCTCCCGGTCGACCTTCGCCGCACCCGGCTTTGTGGAGCGGTGCACCCAGATCATGGATCGCTACGCATTTCCCCGCAAGCTGCTGATCCTGGAGGTGACGGAGACCCCCCACCTCGATCCGGAGGGGGCGCGGCAGATGCTCCGGAACATCGTGGCCCTCCGGGAATACGGTGTGCGGGTGATCTTTGACGACTTCGGCATGGGCTTCTCCTCCTTCCACGATCTTCAGGACTACCCCATGGACGGGCTGAAGCTGGACAAGGAGCTGGTGGACAACATGCAGACAGAGCGGGGCCGGATCCTGCTCAACGCGCTGGTGGAGACAGGACACCGCCTGGGGCTGACCATCCTCGCGGAGGGGGTGGAGGAGGACTACCAGATCGAGACACTGCAGAAGCTCCACTGCGATGTGCTGCAGGGCTTCCGCTTCTGCGTTCCCCTCCCGGCCGCGGAGGCCGGGCGGCGGATTCTGGAGCAGGCGCGGCCCGGCGCCTGCGCGGACAGTCAGGAGGGCTGAAGACAATGATGCATCCGAACGGGAATCAGGGCCCGCTGCGCGAGACGCTGCTGATCGTGGATGACGACGCGATCAACCGGGCGATCCTGGAACAGATTTTTTCCCCCGACTACCACATTCAGGAGGCGGAGAACGGGCGTGACGGCCTCCAGGCGATCCTCAGCGGGCCGGAGCGGTTCTGCGCCGTGCTCCTGGATGTGGTCATGCCGGAGATGGACGGCCTGGAGGTTCTGCGCCGTCTGAGCCAGGCCGGCCTGCCGGGCCGCCTGCCCATCTTCCTGATCACCGCCGAGGCCAACGACCGCGTCCTCCACGAGGCCTACGGCCTGGGGGTCATGGATGTGATCAGCAAGCCGGTGGTGCCCTATATTGTGCAGCGGCGGGTGCAGTCGGTGATCGAGCTGTACCAGGCCCGCCGGAGCCTGAGCCGCAAGGTGGAGAGCCAGCAGGCGCGGCTCCTCCGCCAGGCCCAGGAGATCATCCGGCTCAACCAGGGCATGGTGGAGGCGCTGGCCACCGCCATCGAGTTCCGCAGCGAAGAGTCCGGGGCGCATGTCCAGCGCATCCACGACATCACCCGGCACCTGCTCTCCCGGACAGAGCTGGGACAGGGGCTGTCCCCCGGGGAGATTGAGGAGATCGCCCTGGCCTCCATTCTCCACGATGTGGGCAAAATCGCGGTGCCGGACGCCATTCTCAACAAGCCGGGCCGCCTGACGCCCGAGGAGTTCGCGGTGATGAAGACCCACACCGTCCAGGGGGCCCGCCTTCTGGGGCAGATCCCCCAGCTGCGCCGGTACGGGGCGTACCGCTACGCCGTGGACATTGCCCGGCACCACCATGAGCGGTGGGACGGCCGCGGCTACCCGGACGGGCTGAAGGGGGACGAGATCTCCGTTTGGGCCCAGGTGGTGTCCCTGGCGGACGTCTACGACGCCCTCAGCTGCAAGCGGGTCTATAAGGACGCCTTCCCCCGGGAGCGGGTGCTGGAGATGATCCGGGAGGGGGAGTGCGGGGTGTTCAGCCCCAGGCTGCTGGCGTGCTTCTTCTCCGTGGAGGAGGAGCTGTCCCGGCTGTATCGGAAGGAGGAGCAGGCATGAATTTGGAGCGGAGGGCACAGCTGGAGGCCGCCGGCGTGGATGTCGGCCAGGCCCTGGCGCGGATGATGGGCAGCGAGGCGCTGCTGGAGCGGCTTCTGGGCAAGTTCCTGGAGGAGCCGAACTACGCCGCCCTGTGCGCCGCCCTGGAGCGCCGCGAGCCGGAGGCGGCGGCCGCCGCCGCCCACGGGCTGAAGGGGGCCTGCGGGAACCTCTCCATGACCGCGCTGTACGGGCTGTTCACCCGGCAGGTGGACGCCCTGCGGGCGGGGGAGCTGGCGGAGGCGGAGCGGCTCATGGAGGAGATCGCCCCGGCCTACGCCGCCGTGACCGCGGCCATCCGGGGAGGGGCAGATGGAGCGCGCTGAACGCCGGCGCGGCGGTGACTGGCGGTGGCTGCTGCGGCACATGCGCTTTCCGCTGTGCGCCTTTGCGGCCCTGGCTCTGCTGGTTGCGCTGGGGCTGCTGATGCTCCGCGCGGCCCTGCTGAAAAACGCCTATGAGACGGGAACCGCGCTGGCGCGGAGCTATGCCGCCGAGGCGAGCGGGGATCTGAACGTGTACGAGACCCTCCTGGACTTTGGCACCTCGGCTCTGGACAGCCGCCTGATGGGCGGGGAGAGCCGGGAGTCCGTCCTGGACTTTCTGGACATGTATTTCCAGCGGCTGGACACGGTGCTGGGCGAGGGGGCGGTGGATCCCTACGTGGTGCTGGACGGGGAGATCCTGGCGGCCAACCCCTGGGAGGGGGACGCGGATTACGACTACGCCGCGGCCCCCTGGTACCAGCAGGCCGTGGAGGCGGGCGGCCAGGTGGTGTTCACGCCCCTGTATACGGATGCCGTCTACCAGCGCCCGGTGATCACCATCGCCCAGCAGTGCCCCGGCAGCGGCGCCGTGATGGCCTTTGACATCCTCCCGGAGCACCTGCACTTCGAGGCGTCGGAGCTGGCGGAGGGGGACTCCTTCTTCCTCTGCGACAGCACCGGCTCCGCCATTTATCACAAGAGCGGCCTGGAGCTGTCCCGGGAGGAGCTGCAGCACTATCTCACCGGCCTGGTCGCCCGCATCCGCTCCGGCGCCCTGGCGGAGGAGCCCGTGATCCGGGATCTGGACGGGCAGCGCCGGGGGATCTACTACGCCCGGATGTCAAATGGGTGGTACTCCATCATCACCGTGCCCTATCACAACATCCTGGGGGAGCTGCAGGGGGTGGCGTGGGCCCTGTTCCTCATGTTCGGAGTCTCCCTGCTGACGCTGGCCGCGCTGTCCTGGCGGGAGCTGCGCCTGGATCAGCGGGCCCGCCGGGCCAACGAGACCGCCCAGGTGCTCGGCAACACCTACTACGCCCTGTACCGGGTGGACTACGAGCGGGAGACTTATGAGATGATCAAAGGCTCCGCCTATGTGCGGGATCGCATCCCCGCCATGGGCCCCTATGACGAACTGCTCCGCACCGCCAGCGAGGTCATTGAGGCGGAGGCCTTCCGGGACTTTACCAAGAGCTTCTCCTGCGGGAACATCAGGGAGCTGGTTCACCAGCAGGTTCGGGACTTCGGCGGCGAGTTTCTCCGCCGCTTCGGCGGGGAATACCGCTGGGTCAGCGTGCGGGTTCTCTTCGACGCGGCCCTGGCCCCGGGAGAGGTGGTTCTCTCCTTCCGGGAAGTGGAGCAGGAAAAGCAGCGCCAGCTGCGGGAGCACCGGCTGCTGGAGGAGTCCCTCCAGCTTGCGCGGCAGAACGAGGAGGCCAAGCAGACCTTCTTCCGGAACATGTCCCACGATATGCGCACCCCCCTCAACGGGATCCTGGGCTCCAGCGAACTCGCCCGGCAGCACCTGGATCAGCGGGAGCGGGTGGCCGACTGTCTGGACAAGATCAACTCCTCCGGCCGTTATCTCCTGGGGCTGATCAACGATATTCTGGAGATGGGCCGCATGGAGCACGGCCAGATCCAGCTCACCTGTCAGCAGTTTGATCTGAACAGCTGCGTGGAGGAATGCCTGGGCGTGTTCCGCATGCAGGCGGAGCGGGAGCGGAAGCACCTCCGGGAGACGCTCCAGATCCAGCGCCCGCTGCTGGTGGGGGACGCCTTCCGCATCCAGCAGATCCTGAACAACCTGCTCTCCAATGCCTTCAAGTTCACGCCGGAGGGGGGAACCATCTCCCTCACCGTGCAGCAGCTGGACGGCGGAGAGCACCCAAAATACAAATTTGTCATCTCCGACACCGGCATCGGCATGTCCCCGGAATTTCTGGAGCGGATTTTTGAGCCCTACGCCCGGGAGATGCGGTTCAGCGACCGGCAGGCGTCGGGGACGGGCCTGGGGATGTCCATCACCAAGAACCTGGTCTCCCAGATGGGCGGCGAAATCCAGGTGGAGAGCACCCCGGGCACCGGCAGCACCTTCACGGTGATCCTCCCCCTGGCCCCGGCAGAGGAGGCACTGCCCGGGGCAGCGGCCCCGGACGGGCAGGGCAGCCCGTTCTCCCTGTCCGGCCTCCGCCTGCTTCTGGCCGAGGACAATGAGATCAATATGGAGCTCACCACGGAGCTGCTGCGCATGCAGGGCGTCCAGGTGACGCAGGCCTGGAACGGGGCCGAAGCGGCAGCCCGCTTCCGGGACTCGGAGCCCTTCTCGCTGGACGCCGTGCTGATGGATATGCAGATGCCGGAGATGGACGGCTGCGAGGCGGCAAGGCGGATCCGCGCCATGAACCGGCCGGACGCCGGTGTCATCCCCATCATTGCCGTTACCGCCAACGCCTTTGCCGAGGATATTGCCGTCACCACCGCCGCGGGCATGAATGCCCATATCTCCAAGCCGATCGACTTCGACGTGCTCCGGGATACCCTGGCGCGGCTGATCACCCCGGCAGACAGCACCTGACAGCTGCAGAGGACGCAGAAGGCGGGGAGGCCGTTTCCATACGGCCTCCCCGCCTTCTGCGTGTCGAAAAAGCGGCAAAGCCGCGGGCCTTCTTTTTGTGGATTTCCCTTGACAAAGCGATTAGACATATGTAAAATAAAATCAGGAATAAGACAAATGTCTAATTGGAGGGATGACCATGGACGTGCTGGAGCGGCTGCCCGACGCGGAGCTGGAGGTCATGCAGGCCCTGTGGGCGCAAAAAACCTACCCCGCCGCCTCCGGGGAGCTGATGGAGGCCCTGGCGGGGAAGCGGTGGCGGATGCCCACCCTGCTCAAGCTCCTCTCCCGGCTGGAGGAGCGGGGCTACGTCCGCCGGGACAAGGACGGGCGGAGCAACCGCTACACCCCGCTGGTGCGCCGGGAGGACTATCTGGCCGCAGAGAGCCGGGAATTTCTCCAAAAGCTCCACGGCGGCTCCCTGCCCAGCCTGGTGGCCGCGCTGATGGACAGCAAGGCCATCTCCCAAAAGGATCTGGCGGAGCTGGAGGACATTCTGAGGGGAGGGGACGGCGGTGCGTGACTTCCTGTTTTCCCTGTTTGAGGTGAGCCTCACCATGGGGGCGGTGGCCGCCCTGCTGCTGGCCCTCTCCCCGGTGTGGAAGCGCCGCTTCCGGCCCCAGTGGCGGTACTGGGCCTGGCTGCTGGTGGCCCTGCGGCTGGCGGTGCCCCTCAACATTCCCCTGCCCCAGGCCCCGGTGACGCTGGAGGCCCCCGCCCCGGTGGAGCTGTCCGCCGCCTGGGTGGACGAGGGGGCGGAGGGCTTCCGGGGGGTGGAGTTTGTCGCCCGTCCGGCGGAGGACTTGCCCGCCGACAGGCAAACCGGCACGTCCCAGGCGGAAGGAGCCGGTGCGTCCCCCGCCGCCACCGGGTTCTCCCTCACCCTGGCGGAGGCGGCCTTTGCCGTCTGGCTGGCCGGCGCGGCCGGGGTGCTGGCGGTACAGCTGGCCCGGTACGCCGCCTTCCGGCGGCACACCCGCCGGTGGAGCGCCCCGGCGGGGGAGTGCGAGGGCATTCCGGTGCAGATCTGCGCCCTCCTGTCCGCCCCGGTGCTGGTGGGGCTGGCGCGGCCCCGCATCCTGCTGCCCGAGGGCCTGACAGGGGAGAGGCGGGCCTACGCCCTGGCCCACGAGGCCGCCCACGCCAGGCGCCGCGACCTGTGGTACAAGGCCCTGCTGCTGTGGGTGTGCGCCCTGCACTGGTTCAACCCCCTGGTGTGGGCCCTCCGCCGCTCGGCGGAGCGGGACCTGGAGATCTGCTGTGACGCCGCCGCCCTGACTGGGAGGGACGAGGGCTGGCGGAAGGGCTACGGCGCGGCCCTGCTGTCCTTCGTGTCCGCCAAACCGGCGGCCCCGCTGACCAGCCAGTTCGCCGGCGGTGTCCGGGGGCTGAAGGAGCGGTTCCGGGCCCTGGTGACCGCCGCGCCCGCACGGCGGGGGCGGCTCGCCCTGGCCCTGGTGCTGTGCGCCGCCCTGCTGGGGGGCTCCCTGGTGGCCTGCCGGCCGCAGGAGGCCCCGGAGGGGCCCACACCGCCCACCGGCACGCCGCTGGGAGAGGTCATCGACCCAGACGAGCTGGCCGACGGCACCTACTGGGCCACCCTGCCCATCATGAACTGGTGGGCGGAGGGGGAGGGCAGCCCGGAGCTGAGTTTGATCCTGGTGGAGCTGGATCCGGACACCATGACCATCACCGGCGGCTACCTGGAAGGGGGACAGGCGGTGACCCTCCCGGTGGCGGAGGACGTTGCCCTGGGCAACCACGGCGACCGGGGCCTCAAGGACTTCCTGATGTGGTCGCTGGCCTCCTCCCACTATCCCGTGGTGCTGGAGGTGGAGGTGACCGGCGGGGAGATCACCGCCATGACCTGGCACGACGCCAAGCTGTCCGAGGGGACACCCCCGGTCACGGCGGTGGAGGTGGCGGCGGTGGTGCATGAGGTGGATCCGAAGGCGGGCACCCTCACCTACGCCGTGGACGACGGGAACGTGGGGGCGGACAGCCAGTGGCTCACCGCCTCCGTACCCCGGAGCAGCGCCGTCAATCTGGAACTGCTCCAGGCCCGTGTTGCGCCCCTGAGCAGCTGGGGATTTTCCTGCACCCTGCTCGTGCAGTCGGACGAACAGGTCGTTGGGCTGAAAGCCGGGCCGCTGTACGACGGGGTCTATTACATCGGCCGGATCGGAACCGTCACCGCCACCCTGGAGGAAGACGGCTCCATCGCCGCCTTCGACGCCTGCCTGTATCAAATGGATCAGGAGACCCAGCAGTTCACCCGAACCACGCAGGAGGCGGAATTCCGCCTGGCCTGGCTGGATGACAGCGGGGCGGAGCCCCGCTACCGCCCGTATGAGGACATCGCCCTCTGCAGCGAGGACGGCACCCCCTATGAGGGAAGCGTAAAGGATTTCCTTGACCAATATACGGCAGAGATGGACGAGGCCTATCCGGATATCCTCGACATCCGCCAGCCCACCCTGCAGCTCACGGTGGAGCTGGGCGTGGTCACCTCCATGACCCGCCTGCCCGCGCCGTAGGGGCGGATGCTGTCCGCCCCTACAGGAGGGGGAACACGCTGCCCACGGCCAGCAGCTTCTCCCGCAGATCCGCCCGAAAATCCGGATCAGCCGGGTTGAGGCTGTTGATCACCACCCCGTCGCTGCCCGCCTTTGCGGTGGAGTGGATATACCTGTCACCCCCCAGGCAGAGGGCGATGTGGCCGGGGAAGTAGAGCAGATCCCCCGGCCTGCGCGCCTCAAAGGGAATGGGTTTGGCGGGAAAGCCCTCCACCAGCCGGGCGTCCCGGTAGAGGGACACCCCGCAGAAGAACCAGGCCATGAAGGTGAGGCCCGAGCAGTCAATCCCCAGGGGGGACTTGCCGCCCCAGCGGTACTGGGCGCCCAGGTAGGCCCGGGCCGCCTCCACCGCCCGCGCCCGCAGCCGCTCCTCCGGCCAGTCTGGCGGCGTCTCGTAATATTTTGTCAGAAGGCTGCGTTTCGTATAGCCCTCCCGGCCGTCCGGGAGGGCTATTTTCTGCCAGCCGTCCGCAGGCGCTCCTGCGGGAACCAGCAGGGAGCCCCGGGGCAGGGTGTCCGCCACGGGGCGCTCCACCTCCGGGCCGCAGAGCACGTCGGCAAAGGGGGCGCGGAGCAGCAGCTTCTCCCGCCCCGCCCAGCTGCCGGCGGGGCGCAGGCACTCCCGCCGGGCCCAGCCCTCATAGCGGTAGGCGGTGCGCACCCTGCACCAGCCGGTGGACAGCTCCTCCAGAATGTCCGCGCTCCAGCCGCACAGCAGCTCGTCCACCCGCTCCGCCCCGGCGCTGGCGGCGGCGTAGAGGGGGCATAAAGGGACGGATACCACAAATTCCATACAAAACCCTCGCAATCTGTTCCAAAAGCTGGTATACTACAAGAAAGTCCGTTTTATCGGACAGAAAATCCGCTATTCTGAGGACAGGAAAGGGGGAGAGGCGTATGCCCCGCAGCGCCAATCAGAAGCTGAAGCTGCTCTGCCTTTGCAAGATCCTGTGGGAGCGCACCGACGAGGAGCACCCGCTGACGGTGCCGGAGCTGATCCAGGCCCTGGAGGCCTGGGACATCAGGGCCGAGCGCAAGAGCATCTACGACGACATGGAGGCCCTGCGCACCTTCGGCCTGGACGTGCAGAACCGGAAAGGGAAGGCGCCGGGCTGGTTCCTGGGGGAGCGGCCCTTCCAGCTGGCGGAGCTGAAGCTGCTGGTGGACGCGGTGCAGTCCTCCAAGTTCATCACCCAGCGCAAGAGCCGGGAGCTCATCCGCAAGCTGGAGTCCCAGGCCAGCGTCCACCAGGCGCGGCAGCTCCAGCGGCAGGTGTATGTGGATCGCCGGGTGAAGAGCATGAACGAGAGCGTGTACTACACCATCGACAAGCTCCACACCGCGATTGCAAACCGGAAAGCCGTGACCTTCAAATACTTTGAGTATAACGTTCGGAAGGAAAAGGTGTTCCGCCGGGAGGGGAAGCGGTACATCGTCTCCCCCCTGGGCCTCATCTGGGACAACGAGAACTACTACCTGGCGGGCTACGACCACCACAGGGAGGAGCTGCGCCACTACCGGGTGGACAAGATGGCAGAGCTGGCGGTGACCTGCCTGCCCCTGGAGGGGGTGGACGGGGAGCTGGATATCGCATCCTATGCCCAAAAGCACTTCGGTATGTTCTCCGGCCGGGAGGGGCAGATCACCCTCCGGTGCGCCAACCGCCTGGTGGGGGTGGTGCTGGATCGCTTCGGCCGGGAGGCCATGCTGGTGCCCGACGGGGCCGACCACTTCACCGTCACGGTGCCGGCGGTGGTGAGCCCCCAGTTCCTGGGCTGGATCTTCGGCCTGGGAGACGGGGTGCGCATCCTCAGGCCCGACTGGGCGGCGGAGGAGATGAGACGGCAGCTGGCCGCGGTGGCGGCGCTGTACCAATAAAACAGGGGCCCGGAGCGGATCGTCCGCTCCGGGCCCTATTTGACTTGCAAACCGATCCCCTACAGGCCGGTGGAGCCCTCGCCGCCCATGAGGGCGGTCATCTCCTCAATGCGCTCCAGCGGGAAGGGGGGCGCGGACAGGGGCTTCATGGCGATGGACATGAGCTTCATGGGGTTGTCGTCCGCCGCCACCCGGTTGGACGACAGGGCGCCGCACCGGCGGCAGCGGTGGACAATGGCCCACTCGCCGTTTTTCCGCACCCACACGGCGATGGCGTCCATCAATCCGCCGCAGTCGGCGGAGCGGTCGCCGGGCTCCACGTCCAGGTGGAGGCTGGTCAGGCAGTTGGGGCAGTGGTTGCGGTGATCCGAGCCCGCGCCGGCGGAGACCACCGGGCGGCCGCAGTGTTTGCAGGTAAAGCTGTCCGTGCAGGGGTGGGTCTGATAATATCCGCGCTCGTATTGCTTGCGCTTGTTGATCCGGTTCATGGGAAGATTCCTCCTGAAAGTAATGATGGAAATACTTCCGGGAGGGCGGTGGTCATTTATACTGCGCACCAGCCTCCCGGCTAGGCGCTGACCACCGAATCATATCTCAGCTCCAAAAGATAACGCTCCTTTATGGTCAATTGGGTGTGGCGGCATCTGCCACGGGCCTACCATAACACGGAGCGCGGCCCCTTGTCAAGCCCCGCGTCACGACCAGCTCTGCCACACCTCGGGGTGGTAGCCCACGGTGGCCTGACGGCCGTTGCGGACGATGGGGGTTTTCAGCAGCCGGGGCTCCTCCAGCAGCTTTTCCGCCTTGTCCGCGTCGTAGGCCAGGTAGCTGAGCAGGGCGGCGTCGGGGTGCTTGGGGTCGATGAGGGCCTCCAGCCCCACGGCGTTCATCACGCTCTTCAGCTCGCCGGGGCTGATGCCCACCTTCCCCAGGTCGATGGACTGGAACCTGATGCGCCGCTCCTTGAACCACCGCTCCGCCTTTTTGGTGTCAAAACACTTGCTTTTTCCGAAAATCTGGATGTTCATAGCGCATTCCTCCGGGCTTTTGTGGATCATATTGTAATGCGTACTGAACAAAGCCAAGGTATTCAGGGCCTGTTGGCTTTGTTCAAGCGCAAGGGCTTTGGGCTATCAGCCCAAAGCCCTTGCGCTTCCTGCGGTGGCATGTCCATGACACCGCAGGAGGGCGCATTGCAACAATGGCTGAATTCTCCCCACAGGCGCCGATCCCGGCGCCTGTGGGAAGAATTGCGCGGCTGTGCCGCGCGAATAAGCCGCAAGGCGGCTTATTCAGCAGACATTATTGTATCACAGGAGGGGCATTCAGGCAATAATAGGGGAAACTGTGTGTGAAAGGATGTTTCCCAACCTTGAAAGCGATCATCTTGGCCGGGGAGCGGGAGGAGGGGCTGTCCCCCCTGACCCTGGAGCAACCCCGGTGCCTGCTCCCCCTGTTCGGAAAGCCTCTGCTGGCCCGCCAGGCCGAGCATCTCCGCCGCTGCGGCGTGAGGGAGATCGGGGTGGTGCTGCCCCGGCTGGCCGGGCTGGTGTCGGACGCCCTGGGGGACGGCGGGGAGCTGGGGGTGCGCTTCACCTGGCTCACCCGGCGGGAGCCCCTGGGCGCCGCCGCCCTGGCGGGCAGCTGCCGGGACTTCTCCGGCGAGGAGGACGTGCTGGTGCTCCCGGGCGGGGCGGTGTGGGATGGGGATCTGGGCGCGGCCCTGGCCCTCCACCGGGTGCGGCCCTCCGCCGCCACCCTGCTGCTGGCCCACCGCCCGCCCGCCTCCGGGCGGCCCCTGGTTCTCACCGACCAGGAGGGCCGGGTGGAGCGGCTGATGGCCCACCCGGCCGGCGGGCTGCTGTCCAGCCAGGCGTACACCGGTGCCTGCGTGCTCACGCCCCGGGCCCTGGACGCCCTGCCGGAGGGGGCGGACTGGCCCCTGGAGCGCCTCTTTGCCGCCCTGCTGGAGAAGGGGGAGGCCCTCTGCGGCGCGGCCGCGGAGGGGGCCTGGCGGGAGATCACCGACTCCGCCTCCTATCTGGACACGCTGGCCGACGCCCTGTCCGGCAGGCTCCGCCTGTGCTGGGACGTCCCCCGGGCGGCCCCCGGGGTGTGGAGCGCCTCTCCCCTTCCCGCCGGGGTGCAGGTGGTGCCCCCCTGCTACCTGGGCCCCAATGTCCGGGTGGGGGAGGGGAGCCTGCTGGGCCCACACGCGGTGCTGGAGGAGGGCTCCGCCGTGGGCCGCCGGGCGCTGGTACAGCGCTCCGCCCTGCTGGGGGCGGAGGCGGGAAGCCGCGCCACCCTGTACGGCGCGGTGCTGGCCCCCGGCGCGAAGGCCGGGGCCGGCTCGGTGCTCAACGAGGGGGCGGTGCTCTCCCACGGCGCGGCGGCCGGGGAGGACGCCATTCTCCTGGAGGGGGTGGCGGTGTGGCCCCGCCGCCGGGTGCCGGACGGCGCCCGGCTTACCGCCGCCCTCCGGGACGGGGGCGGCGCCCTCCCGCTGGTCTTCGGGCCGGGGGGAACCCTGACCGGCACCGTGGGCGGGGAGCTGACGGCGGAGCGGCTGCTCCTGCTGGGCTCCCTGCTGGGCCGGGAGGGAGCCCTGGGGCTGGGCTGGGCCGGCGGAGCGTCGGCCCGGATGCTGGCCCAGGCCGCGGGCAGCGGCGCGGCCGCCGCCGGGGCCAGGGTGATCTCCCACGACGCCCCCTGCCCCTCCGCCGCCGCCTGGCTGGCGGAGCAGTGGGCCCTGCCCGCCGTCCTCTTTGTCCGGCAGGAGGGGGAGAAGGCGGTGCTCCACCTCTTTGACCGGCGCGGCCTGCCCCTGGGGCGGGAGCGCCGGCGCAGGCTGGAGGGGGCCCTCCTCCGGGGTCAGCCGGGCCGTATGCCCGCCCTGGGGGTGGGCCGGTGGGAGACGGTCTCCGGCGTCGGGGCCTCCTACGCCGCCGACGGGGCCCGGCGGGCCCGGCTTACCCGGGCGCCCCTGCGGCGTCTGGAGGTGTCGGTGCCGGGGGAGGCCCCGGCCGACCGGGTGCTGGCCCAGGCCCTGGAGAGCCTGGGCTGTCAGGTGCGGCGGGAGAGCCGCCCCGGCGTGCCCGCCTTCCAGACCCTCCGGGGCGGCTTTGCCCTCACCGCCGTGGACGAGGAGGGGGAGGTGCTTCCCCCGGAGGAGCTGCTGGCCGCCGTGGCCCTCATCGAGTACGAGAACGGCGGGGGGCGGGTGGCGGTGCCCGCCGCCGCCCCGGCGGCCATCGACACCCTGGCCGCCGGCTACCACGGGGGCGCCCTCCGGCTGGGCCGGGACGGGGCGGAGGCGGAGGCGCGGTACGGGGAGCTGCCCTGGCTGCGGGACGGGATCTTCGCCGCCTGCCGCATCTGCGCCCGCCTGGGCATGACCGGGGAGCGGCTCCGGGGCCTGACGGGAAAGCTGCCCCGCTTTGCCATCTGCCGGCGGGAGGTGCCCCTCCGCCGGGACGGGGAGGAGGTGCTGGCCCGGCTGCTCCGGGAGCTGCCCGGGGCCCGGGCCGCCGGGGAGGGCCTGCGCCTGCGCCAGGGGGAGGGGTGGCTCACCCTGTCCCTCCGGGCCAGTCCCGCCGCCCTCCGGGTGGTGGGGGAGGCCCGCACCGCCGAGCTGGCCCGGGAGCTGTGCGACTTCTGCGCCCGCAAGGCGGAGGAGGCCGCCCGGCCGGGCCCGGAAAAATAGGAGTATACTTTTTGGAAAAAGTATGATATACTATAGAAACCTATCATGGCTTTATGCGCGGATTCGCGCTTGAATAAGCAGGACACAGAGAGCATACGGGCGAGGCGGTGGAGCGGCGTCCCCCTTTTCCGGCGAGGCAGGGCCGGAACGGGTGGGATGCTGTGCCGCCTTGGTTTTGTGCGCCCGCACTCCTGTGCCCTTACATACCTATCCCTATGGATATAGAATTGAAGGAGTGTTTCAAGACATTTATGGCTGAAAAACTGAAAATCATCTCCCTGGGCGGACTCAACGAGATCGGCAAGAATCTGACCGTCTACGAGTACGGCGGGGACATCATCATCATCGACGTGGGCATGGGCTTCCCCGACGACGACATGTACGGCATCGACGTGGTGATCCCCGACTTCACCTATCTCATCAAGAATAAAGACCGCATCCGGGGCATCTTCCTCACCCACGGCCACGAGGATCACATCGGCTCCATCCCCTATCTGCTGCGGGATGTGAACGTGCCCATCTACGCCACCCGCATGACCGCCGGCCTGGTGAAGCTGAAGCTGGAGGAGCACCGCCTGCTGAACAAGACCAAGCTGATCACCTGCGAGGCCGGCGAGGTGGTGAAGGCGGGCAAGTTCACCGTGGAGTTCATCCACGTGAACCACTCCATCGCCGACGCCTGCGGCTTTGCCATCAAGTGCGGGGTGGGCACGGTGGTGCACACCGGCGACTTCAAGATCGACCCCACCCCCATCCAGGGCGGCATGATGGATCTGGGCCGCCTGGGGCAGCTGGGCAAGGAGGGGGTTCTGGCCCTGCTGGCCGACTCCACCAATGTGGAGCGCCCCGGCTTCACCAAGAGCGAGCGCAGCGTGGGCGACTCCTTTGACGCCCTGTTCCGGGGCTGTCAGCAGCGCATCATTGTCACCACCTTCGCCTCCAACGTGGATCGCATCCAGCAGATCATCGACGTGGCGGCCCGGTACGGCCGCAAGGTGGCGGTCACCGGCCGGTCCATGGAGAACGCCATGAAGGTGTCCACCGAGCTGGGCTACATGAGCATACCCGACGGGGTGCTGGTGGATCTGGCCCACATCAAGAGCCTGCCCAAGCACAAGATCTGCATCATCACCACCGGCAGCCAGGGCGAGACCATGTCCGCCCTCACCCGCATGGCCTTCAACACCCACCGGCAGGTGGACATCCAGGCCGGCGACCGGGTGATCATCTCCGCCTCCGCCATCCCCGGCAACGAGAACTCCATCGGCAACGTGATCAACGAGCTCTACCGCAAGGACGCCGAGGTGGTCAACGAGCGGCTGGGCGCCCTCCATGTGTCGGGCCACGCCTGCCAGGAGGAGCTGAAGATCATCCACGCCCTGGTGAAGCCCAAGTTCTTCATCCCCGTCCACGGGGAGCAGCGGCACCTGAAAACCCACGCCAAGCTGGCCCAGCAGATGGGCATGCCCCCCAAGAACATCATCATCAGCGACATCGGCAAGGTCATCGAGCTCACCCCCAACTCCGCCAAGATCAACGGCACCGTGCCCGCCGGGCGGGTGTTCGTGGACGGCTACGGCGTGGGCGACGTGGGCAGCGTGGTGCTCCGGGATCGGAAGCACCTGGCCGAGGACGGCATGATCGTGGTGGTGGTCTCCATGTCCGGGGAGGACGGCTCCGTGGTGTCCGGCCCCGACATCATCACCCGGGGCTTCGTGTACGTCAAGGAGTCCGAGGGCCTCATGGAGGAGCTGCGGAAGGTGGCCGTCAAGGCCCTGGAGGAGTGCCAGACCGACACCCTCAACGACTGGGCCGCCATCAAGTCGGAGATCAAGAACGCCATCTCCAACTTCCTCTACAAGAAAACCAAGCGCAATCCCATGATCCTGCCTGTTATCATGGAAGTGTGAGTCAAAGAGGGCGGAGTATGGCCTTAGCCATACTCCGCCCTCTTTGAAAAGGATACAGCCTCCTGCGCGCGGCACAGGGCCGCACTTGGAGGCTGAGAAGTGTTTTTCCCAAGGCACATGTCCTTGGGAAAAACAGATTTTGATTTTATTCCGTCATCCGCGGATGACGGAACTCTGCGAGGCTTTGGAATACGGAAGGGAGGTATTATCGTGAAACGGATGTTCTGGCTGGCGCTGGCGCTGGTGCTCCTGCTGGCCGGGTGCGGCGGGGAAAAAGGGGAAATGTCCGGCAGAGTGCAGGAGGCCCGGGTGGAGGACGGAAACCTGGTCTGCATCGGGCTCCATGATTATGAGACGGGCGGGGACACCATCTTCTACCTGACGGAGGACACCGATGTGATCTCCTGGACAGATGACCCGGACGAGGCCGGCTTTCTGGGGGGAGATGTATCAGAGACCCGGGTAAATGTGGAGTACTCCGTCCGGTCAGGTGTCTATGCTGCGCAGAGGATTACCGTCTACGGCAGGATGCGTCAGACGGGGAGCATCACCCTGTCCGACGGGACGGAGGTGGGGATCTGGGCAGACGGTGGAGACAACAGCTATCGGCTGTCCGACGGCACGGAGTTGCTGCGGGAGGAGCCCACGGTGGGCCCGTGGGACATATATGGCGGCGGGAGGGTTTTCAAGAGCCTGCCCTATGATGTCCGTCGAACGGTGGCAGTCTGGTACCGGGAGCAGGGGACGCTCTACGACGTGGAGGAGGAGTTGGAGCGCATCTGGGCGACCGAAGGGGTCGATGCGGGGGAACGCCATTATCTGGTCAATCAGGAGACCGACCTGACGGCGGCCAGCCCGCGGGTGCTGTACTTCCAGACCAGTGTCATGATCCCCTTTTTCAGCGGGGAAGAGGGCGGCCCTGCCATCGAGCAGTATGAGCAGAACGCCGCCTTTGACCGGGAGACTGGGGAGAAGCTGGACATCTGGTTCCTGTTCGCGGTTCCGGAGGAGGAGGCCCGGGCGGCTCTGGTGGACAGGATGGCAGACGGGGATTCGGTTCTCCGGATGGAGATGCAGGCGGCCCTCCGGCCTGAGTACATCACCTTCCATTCCGACAGACTGGACATTACTTTCCCCCGGGGCACCCTGCCCAGTCAGGAGCATTCCGCCGGATGGGGATTAGATTACCAGGAGTTGGACGGCCTGCTCCAGCCCTGGGCGATCCCGGTGGAACCGGAACAGGAGCGGTAGAAAAAGAGAACCGGCATGGCCGCAAGGCCATGCCGGTTCTCAGCTTGTCAAAAGACCTTTCCCGAGGGGAGGCCTCGCAGAGTTCCTGCGGCCGCAGCCGTAGGAATAAAATCAAAATCTGTCATTTCCGGGGACATGCGCCTCGGAAATGACACTTCTCATGGCGGAAGGGGCGACAATTTCGCAAGAAATCGAGCCTCTTCCGCCATGCAGTCCTTCTCAAAAAAGTGGCTTATGCCACTTTTTTGAAAGTCTCAGAAGTTGCAGCGCACGATGCAGGTGAGGGCCTGGCCGTCCACGGTGCAGGTGATGGTGGCGGTGCCGGGGCCCGCCGGGCGAACCACGCCGTCGGCGGAGATGGTGGCCACCGACGTGTCGCTGACGCTCCACGTGGGAGTGGAGGAGGTTCCGCTGACCTGCATCTGCACCGACGGATTGTCCATGCCGCTGAAGGTGAAGTCGGTGTGGTTCAGGGACAGGGAGGCGGAGGTGGTGCCCGAACCGGAGCCGGTGCCGGTGCCAGAGGGGGCCAGCCCCTCGCTGCTGGTGGCGGAGTTGTAGACCGTGACCGTCACGTCGGCCGCGCCGGGCATGGAGGCGGTGATGGTGGCGGTACCGGTCTGGGTGCCGTGGTAGACCACGCCGCTGTCATCCACCGAGGCGATGTCCGGATTGCTGCTCGTCCAGGTGATGGTGCCGGTGGTGCCGGCGGGGGTAAAGGTGACCTGGAGGGTCACCGGGTAGGGATAGGTGTTGCTGAAGGAGAACTCCGTCTGGCTCAGGGAGAAGCCGGTGGCCGTCTGCTCCGCCGGGATGGTCTCGGTGCCGGGCTCCTCCGTGGCGGGCGGGGTGGTCTCGTCCACCGTGCCCGTCTCATTGGGACCGGGGCTGACACTCTCCGTCTGGGCCGGAGCGCTGTTCTCTCCAGGGCCGCCCACGTTCCCCTTGGAAACCAGGGGCATGATGATGGTGATCACGATGATCACCGCCGCGATGATCAGGCCCAGGGAGATCACGCGGGTGATGATGCTCAGGGGCGAGGGGCCGCGGCCGTAGCCGCCCCCCCGGGTGTTGGTGGCCAGGCGCTTGCCGCCCCTGGAGCGGGAGCCCTCGCCGTACTCGTCAAGATCCTCCTCCACGACGGGCTGTTCCACCTCGTCGCAGAAGGGGCAGTGCTTATATGTGGAAGAATAATCCTCCCCGCAGTAGGGGCAGTGGATCATTTCGGGCTGGCTGCTGCGGACGCGCTTTGCCATGGCAATCCCTCCGGTCGACATTCTTGGCTCTATTTTACAACGAACCACGGCCCTGCGTCAACGGCGAAGGGCGAAATGTAAAGCTTTTTTAATATTTATGTCAACTGAACGGAGCCCTTGCGCCCTGGAGGCGATTCGGATATAATAGGGCTAACCGAAAAACGAGGTGTTGCAGCTTTGAAAGGTTCTCTCAGCGCCGCCGAGGTGCATAAACAGTACAGCGACGGGATCACCGCCTTCCGCCGCCAGATCACCGACGCCACCCTGCGGGTGAAGTTCACCCAGGAGGTGGACACCTTCATGCGGGCCTGCGCCCTGGGGGTGTGGCAGCGGGACGGGGCCTCCCCCACCCCCCGCTATGTGGAATACTATAACGCCATCTACACCAAGGGCAACCCAGTGCCCTCCATTTTGTTCTGGGAGCTGTCCACCGCCGTCAGCGAGTACCCCGGCTTCCGGGTGCCCGACTTCTTCGCCCGGATGCGGGCCTGCGACAAGGTGGCGGGCACCCGCCTGGCCCGGCGGTTCATCGATCTGGTGACCCTGATGGTGCTCCTCTTCGCCGCCGTGGATGACGCGGTCAGCGAGGAGGAGGCCGGGTTTGTCAACACCTGCGCCGACACCCTCTCCGCCCTGTGTGACCGGGACGGCCTCGAGGGGGAGAAGGCCCCCCTGGACGTGAAGGACTTCGTCACCAAAAAGCCCAAGGCGGAAGCCCCCGCCCCCGGGCCGGAGGAGGCGGCTCCAGCCCCGGCGGGGCAGGCCCAGGAGGAGGCTGCGGCTCAGGAGGAGGCCCAGCCCGCCCCCAGCCTGGAGGAGCTGCTGGCCGAGCTGGACGGCCTGTGCGGCCTGGATAAGGTGAAGGCCGACGTGAAGAGCCTGATCAACCTGGTAAAGGTGCGCAGGCTGCGGCAGGAGCACGGCCTGCCCGTGCCCCCCATGTCCCTCCACCTGGTGTTCATGGGCAACCCGGGCACCGGCAAGACCACCGTGGCCCGGCTGCTGGCCAAGATCTACCACGCCATCGGCGTGCTGTCCAAGGGCCAGCTGGTGGAGGTGGATCGCTCCGGCCTGGTGGCCGGCTTCGTGGGCCAGACCGCCATCAAGACCAATGAGGTGATCCAGAAGGCCCTGGGGGGCGTGCTCTTCATCGACGAGGCCTATGCCCTGGCCAACCAGGACGCCCCCAACGACTTCGGCCGGGAGGCCATCGAGACCCTGCTCAAGGGCATGGAGGATCACCGGGACAACCTGATCGTCATCGTGGCGGGGTACACCGAGCTGATGGGCAACTTCATCCACGCCAACCCCGGCCTGGAGAGCCGGTTCAACAAGTATTTCTACTTCGAGGACTACAGCGGGGAGCAGCTCATGGAGATCTTCCAGTCCATGTGTGAGAAAAACGGATATACGCTGGATGATAAAGCGGCGGAATATGCCAAAAGGTATTTCAAAGAGCTCTATGAGGAGCGGGACGAAAACTTCGGCAACGCCCGGGACGTGCGCAACGTGTTCGAGCGGGCGGTGGCCCGCCAGTCCGACCGGGTGGCCG
>ERZ1643251.1801-NODE-1801-length-23353-cov-10.679543_pt1 | contig 23353 bp, 22 predicted proteins | sample MGYA00579261_ERZ1643251 | MGnify/ENA primary metagenome ERZ1643251 (study PRJEB29033, sample SAMEA4952267) | chicken gut metagenome | biome: Broiler Chicken; feature: Gastrointestinal Tract; material: Caecum | place: Ireland | collected 2018 | study: Broiler... | reverse complement strand
AAAGACCTTCCTGTCCGAAATTCCGTCTCCGAGGTCTTTACAACCTTTGTCCCTTGCCAACATCACCGTCAGCCCGAAAACCGACCTGTCCGAGAATCTGTCTCGACTCCGCGCCGTTTTTCCTGCCAATCTTTTGTCCAAACTCTATTTTCTATCGCTTTCGCGTTGTTTTCCGCTTTTAATTTTCCTTGTCCCGTCTTTTCTTCTTTATTGCAAAATGCAAATTATTTCTTTCTCCGCTTCCCCTGTTCTCTTTTCTTTCCCTCTTCTCTCATTGTCCAAAAAAATTATTCTGTCCGTATCGCCTTTACATGGCCTTTGCCGTCTTTCTTACGTTTCGCTTGTATCGTCCGTTTTCTGCAAAGGCCCTCCTGTCCGAAATTCCGTCTTTCAGGTCTTTACAATCTTTGTCCCTTGCCGGCATCACTATCAGCCTTGAACTGATTTGTCTGCCCCGCTTACAGAACCTTTGCTGTCTTTTTTACTTTTCGCTTGTGTCGTTCGTTTTCCGCAAAGACCTTCCTGTCCGAAATTCCGTCTTTCAGGTCTTTACAATCTTTGTCCCACGCCAACATCACCATCAGCCCGAAAACCGACCTGTCCGAAAACCCATCTCAGTTCCGCACCGTTTTTCCTGCCGATCTCTTGCTACATCTCTATTTTCTGTCGCTTTCGCGTTGTTTTCGGTTTTTAGTTTACAAGTGCTCTTTCTCTTTGATCTCACCCTTTTCTTCTTCTCTCGCCTCGTTCTTTTTCCCTTGCGGCCTTGCCCTTGCTCCTCTTGCCTTTTCCCTCAGGCTCTCTGTATTGAAAAATTTCCCTATCCTTATTTATATAAATGAAATGACTCTATCCACAATCTTCCGTGACAAAACGATGTTCCCGAACCTTTTCTCTTCTAAGCTTGGCGCATCCCCTCTCTTCCAACCTGTTTTCTCGCTAGCAATCGACCAAGATATTTCTCTGCGCCCCTGTTTTTCCTATGCGCCGAAATTCTGCGCCCCCTCTTTAAATTTGCTTTTCGCTGTTTCCGCTGAAAAAGTATCTTCCCATCAATATAAAGATCTCCGACCCTTTCCGATTATTATGCGCAAAAGGAAGTTTTTCTCTCGCAGGCATAAAGCAAAAAGTCTTGCCTCAAAACCGCCTTAATATCTTTTTCCGACCAAGTCGCCAAGTAACCCCTGTATCTTTTATTTTATTAACAGCCTCTTCCCAGCATTCTGCAAAAGTAAATTTTTGCACATTTTCGGGCGTTTTAAACATTCTGTCCGAAAAGTCAACGTTTTTCACGTTTGCCGCGAGCTCTGCCTCAAACAGTTTACTCTCTCCTCACAGCCCATCGTATATTCTGCTCCTGACAGCATTCTGTCTTAGCAAAACATACCTTCCTGCTCACGGCGACCCCGTCAATGGCTGATATACGGCCGATTTATTCTGTTGCCCTGTTTTTATCGCTCGCCTTGCGCAGCTACCGAGCCGCCATGAATGTTTTCCAGGCCTAATTCGCTGTCATACTGTTTTCAATCGGTACATATGAGTTATGCTCTTATCGCCTATAAAAATTTTTGCGTCTATTAAATTAAGGAAATAGCGCAAAAATATTTTTATGCGCTATAATGCGCCATAAATGAACGCATCAATGTTCTTGTTCGTTTTTAGAAAGTCCTGGGGTAAGCATCTGCCGAATCTGTCCCACAAAGGAAAAACCCTCTCCATTGACAAGCAATTTGATCCAGCCAAAGCCTTTCATCTTCATAACAAAAGGCGACCGCCATGCTCCGCATATCCCCTACCCCTGCACATAAAATCAGCCTTAACCAATCTGAATTCGACCATCGCAAAAAAGCACAAGGCTGCAGCAGAAGTAATGCATACCCGATCATTTTAACAAAACACTTTAAGCGCAACAAAAGTCATCAGCGCACACTTTACGCACTTGCTTTTTCAGACGACATATTCAAATATCTACGAACGCTTTCATCGAATGTTCTCATTTAAATAATGTTACGCATTTATCATACCATACTTCCGTTAAAAAAACAAGGACTTGAACGAATTCTTTTTAAAAACAGTAAAAATTTTATCAATTTTTCACCTTTTTACACAAAAAATCACTTTGCGCTCCACTTTTAGACCCCTAAAACACCCTTTAAAATGTTTCATATGAAACTTGTCCGATCTTTTATATGTTTCACGTGAAACGTTTTTAATTATCAATTTTTGCGCGCGTCTACCATTTTTATGTATAAAATTCTATGTTTCATATGAAACATTACTTAAAAATGATAATTATAGCCTATCTTCTGTCTTCTTTATTTGCTGTTTGTAAATAACTGAATATAATGTTTCATATGAAACGTACAAAAAAATATGCGCGCCTAATTAGTGGTGTTAAAGGCAGGTTGCTTTATGAGCAATTAGTGAGAGACGCAATGTTGCAATTCTGTAAAATAAAAATAAAGCGCAATAAACCGATCAGGTTAGCAGATCGAAAAAACGACTTAAAATAAAACCGCTTGAAAAGAAAAACTATCCCCTACTCATCAACAAAGCATACAAAAACAATAGCTTTCGGATCCGAGCCACCAATGATAAAGAAATAACCCAAAAAAACAGTTCAAAACACCCTAAAAACGGTCTTTTGGGTCGGGATTTTTCTGAGAAAAAGAAAATTATTCTGTCTCAAATCGTCTGAGAGGCTTTTTTGAATCGTCTAAAGAGCCAAGAAATCAGGTTTTTCTGCTGAAAAAGAGCATGCGCTCAGCCATTTTTAGGCCAAAAAAGGCCTTTTTTGGGGTTTTCTCAAATGTATTCAAAAGCCACTAAAATGGACCAAAAACCTTATTTTTTGGTCCAAAAAAGCATTAATTTGAGCCAAAAATCCATAAAAAGGCTTGGAAAGACCAAATCAGCAGCAAATCTTTGAAAAAATAGGAAAAAGTCGTCCAAAATCATCGTTGCACTGGTTAAAAATAAAGTATAGCGCAGAAACAGAAATAGTGTACGCAGGTGTAGTTTAATTTGATCGAGCGGACAAAAATAAACGCAAAGAATGAATTTAGCACAAAAAATAAGATTGCAAAGCTTGCGTCAATAATTCTTTATAACGCAATTTTTTAAAGCGCATTAGAAAAAATAGACGCAATATAATTTATGAAATAATAGCGCAAGTAAAATGGAAGACGCACAAAACTTTTCAATCTCTTTAGTTTAAAAAATAATATTAAAATACCTGGCTTGTCCACAAATAGGTGAACAGATTGTGGATAAATACAAAAAGCGCAATCAAATCAAAAGACGCAGAAACTGTATAATTCTTAATGCGCTGATAAATATGTATGCGCTGATAAGTTATGCACTTTTAAAAATTATTGCGCCTATAAACTAAAAAATTGTGCATAATCATAAATCGGATTTATACACAAACAAAGTGTGTAATTGTGGATAATTTGGCTAAATACGCAATACTTTTCTTACAGCGTCCTTCAAAGTTATCCACAATTTATCCACAAAAAAGTGTCTAAATCGGCCGGTTATCCACAATTTCAGGGGATGAAATGTGGATAACTAAATAATTGAGTGTCCCTAAATAGGAAAAGTTATCAACAAAAGCACTATTTTTTGTGAATAACTGTATAGAAAGCCAATCTTGCGTCAATAATCGAAGAAAAATCTGGAGAGTAAAGCATGGAATACTCCTTTAATGTCTTTAACAAACTTGCGCCTTCCGGGATCATCTTGGCGCTGAATAATCTTTTAAAAGAGCAAACTTCTGCGCCTGTCATTCTCTGTATCGGAAGCGATCTTTCCGTAGGCGATTCGCTCGGTCCTTTATGCGGTACAATGCTTTCAGAAAGGACAAGCGCAGATATTTTTGTCTACGGAACCCTGAAAAAGACAGTAACCGCCAAGGAAATCAAGTATATGAACGAGTTTTTAAAAGATACGCACCCTAAAAGTCCGATCATTGCAGTAGACGCAGCCGTAGGAAGCGCCGGAGACATCGGCCTGATCAAGGTGACGGGAAGCGGAATAAAACCCGGCGCAGGCGCCAATAAAAAACTCGGAAAAATAGGGGATATCGGAATTTTAGGAATTGTTGCGGAAAAATCAATTTTTAATTATTCTCTGTTAAATTTAACGCGCTTAAACCTGATTTGGTCTATGGCAGATATAATAGCGCAGGCGCTTTCCGGATTTACCGCAGAAAATAGAGTAAAAATTGCAGTTTAATTATTAAAAAATATTGAATAATTATTTTTTATTTTTATTTATTTTTCGACATTTTTTACTGTTTTTCATCTAATTTTTTGTATTTTTTTATATTTTTGAAAAGAGCTTTTTTTGTTTGTTTATTCCATCTTTTCGCTTGCCGAATCTTACCGGTTGATGTAATGCGACCTTCACGGATTGATCTTTCTCGTTTCTTCTGTTTGCGAAAGTCCTCTTTTTTTCGAGATTCCAGAAAAGCCCAGCTTTCCCGGATCCTTGAACCACAGATGTCTTTCTCTTTCAAATAACCCCGAAAAAGGTAAAAGCCGTTGTCCTCGTGCTTCCGCATATGTTGACCTGCGTTCCTGCCTGAAAAAAACCTGGCAAAAAGAAGCTTTCGTAGCAGCAAAGCTACGAGCGAGAAACACTGAAAGAGCCTTTGTCTGTTTTAAAGCTGGAACTATTTTCGTTAGCAGCCCCGACAGAAAGCCTGACAAATCTCTATGAATCTGTCGGTTTTTTAAGATCCCGCCACTTTTAAATTAACCGTTTTTTCAAATCTTCCTATATCGATTTTCTTTATCGTTTGCGCCCTGGAAAAAACATGGCGCAAACTTTTTTTAATGGCGCATATTTTTTATCCAACCGAAATATTTTCCCTGATCCTTAAACGTTTACCTGCAAAGAGCTTTACCTGTCGACTAAAGACAGAAGGACAGTTTGTTCTCAGGCAAAATTTAAATTTTTTCTTGAAAGATCTCTCCAAAAAATTTTGTCCTCCGCAAATGCAAAACCTCTTCAAAAACTCCTGTTCTAACGCTGAAATGTTATCAATTCGGCTTTGCTTTTTTTGCGGATTTTCGTACCTCTTAACACGAAAATTCGTCTGGTCCGATTCAAGTGATTTGCTGCCTCGCAAATAAAAGACACGACCGTACATAAAAGATGACCCTACTAAGATTTTTCCGTTATTTCCATAATTTTTTTCTGAAAAGTTTAATTTTTTGCGCCATAAATTTTTTTCTGCGCCCTCCAAAAAAAGATTTTCTTTTATGTAGATATTGCATTTATTATTAAGATGAGGTGTTTTTCGTTCCTGTTTTCACAAAGATTCGGGGAGACCCCAAAACCATCTGAAAGCTTTTTTGGTGCGATAAAGCAAGGAGACGGGCTTTATTAACCGCCCAAAAAACCTGATCACGCTTCTATAAACCGTCTTTCCTGCATGACCGCATGGCAATATTCAGGCAGTAATCCGATTCTTTGCCAGCGAAACGTTGTTCAAGGCCTGCGAATAGCCTTACAATGCCAAAGAGGACAGGAGAGCAAGGCAATAAGGCACCCTGTTCAAAGCTTTTCTGTGCAAAAAATTTTAAAAATACGTCCATCGTTGAGCAAAACCCAAAACAGCACAAATCTGTTTTATTAAGAACAACCTCAACAGATTTTCTGTGCAAAAAGATCAACTCAAGCAGCCAACCACAAAAGCACCCGCGCTGTGCTTTATAAAAGCTATTCCTTTTAAGCCGCGCAACAATCTCCAACCAGGGAAGATCTTATTTCAGGCCCGCAAACGGCCTTATAACGGCCGAAAGGACAGGAGGATAATCAACAAACACGGAAACAGTCCGAAAATCCTTTCAGGGCGCGATAAAAGGGGAAAATGAGTATTTACAAAGTCTTTCAGAGCGCGGCAGCGCGAAAAAACAAGTCTTTGCAGACATCTGAAAAGCTATCCGCCGCTTTATGGCTGAAATTTTATGTTTGGCGGCTGCATCCCCCAAATAAGGAAAACTTTCTTTCGGTTATCAAGACCTTGTTTCAAGCCCGCAAACGGCCTTAAAACGCCCGAAAGGAAAGGAGGACAAGGACAATATTCAAAAACCGTCTGAAAGGCTTTCAGCGCGCAATAAAGAGGGAAAACAGGCCTTTGCAAAGCCTTTCAGGGCGCGGCAAGACGGAAAAACACGTTGCCGGGCTTTTATAAAGGCAACACACGCTTTGCAAATTTAAAAATCCCTTTGTTTTTCCGCGCAAAAGGGAGATTTCCTGCAGCAAAGCTTTCAGGGTGCGATAAGGCAGGGAAACAGGCCTTGCGGGCTTTTTGTAAAGCAATACGTGCTTTGTAAAGTGCAAAAAGTCCTCAAAAAACCTGTTCTGCCGCGGCCAAAGCCGCCATGAGATGGCCGACGATCCGCAGAAACGCCGCCAAAACACCGCAAAGGAAAAGACCTGTTTCCCGCAAGCTGACGCGTGCAAACGCTCCCTGAAGCGGCAGAATCTGCAATGATTTGCGCAATCGTAAAACCAAAAATCCCGAAAAAGGAGCCGCGGCAAAACCAGAAGCAATCGACGGACAAGGTGCAGAAAAAGTATTAAAAGCAGGAAAAAATGCAGCAAAAACAAACGGATTTCTCAGAGAAAACTCTTGCAAAATCCTGGAAAAAACAGCATAAACAAGCAAAAAGCCACGCCGAACGCGGCCCAAAGAAAAAACTATTGCTCTGTGTTGACAAAATTCTGTTTTTGGTTATAATAAGAGAAAAAATTCAAAGGAAATTACCATGAATATCCCTGAAGTTGTTGAACGTCAGAAGCAATATTTTGCGACGGGCGCCACTCTCCCGATCGAAGGGAGAAAGAAGGCGCTTTTGCGGCTTCGCGACGGCATTGTGCGCCGCGAGGCAAAGATCTACGAAGCCCTGTATGCCGATCTGGGCAAGAGCGCCTGCGAAGCGTTTATGTCGGAAATCGGCATGGTGCTGGAAGAGATCTCTTTTCTGCTGAAAAACCTGAAAAAATTCACGGCGCCGCACAAAGTGAAGCCGAGCATTTCGCAATTTCCCGCAAAGTGCTACACGCTCGCCTCTCCTTACGGCGCGGCGCTGATCATGAGCCCGTGGAACTACCCGTTCCAGCTGACGCTCTGCCCTCTGGCGGACTGCATCGCGGCGGGAAACTGCGCCCTTGTCAAGCCCAGCGCGTACGCGCCCGCGACGGCAAATCTCATCAAGGAGATCGTCGAAGAGCAATTTGAGCCGCAATACATCGCCGTCGTGACGGGCGGAAGGGCGGAAAACGAGGCGGTTTTGCAGCAGCAATACGACATGATCTTCTTTACGGGCAGCGTTCCGACGGGCAGAGTTGTGGCGCGCGCTGCGGCGGAAACGCTGACGCCGACCGTGCTCGAACTGGGCGGAAAGAGCCCGTGCATCGTGGACGAGGACGCGGACATTGCCCGCGCCGCACGGCGCATCGCGTTCGGAAAGCTTCTCAACGCCGGGCAGACGTGCGTTGCGCCCGATTATCTGCTGGTTCACGAGAAGGTAAAACCCGCGCTTTTGGAGGCTTTGGAAGGGGAATTTGTAAAAATGTGCGGGGAAAACGCCCTGGAAAACAAAAATTACCCGCATATCGTCAACGAAAAGCACTTTCTGCGCGTAAAAGGGCTGATCTCGCCCGAAAAAGTGGTGTTCGGCGGCGATTTTGACGAAAAAATGCTGAAGATCCAGCCCACCATCCTGGACGGAGCGACGGCGGACGACCCCGCCATGCAGGAAGAGATCTTCGGGCCCGTCCTGCCCGTGCTCACCTTCCGCACCTTTGACGAGGCAAAACAGTTTATCGCGGCGCGGCCTTCCCCGCTCGCCCTGTACTACTTCGGCAAGAAAAACGAGCAGAGCGCCGTCAGGGACATCCGTTTCGGCGGCGGCTGCATCAACGATACCGTCATGCACCTCGCCACTTCCCATATGGGATTCGGCGGCGTGGGCGAGAGCGGCATGGGCGCCTACCACGGACAGCGCGGCTTTGAAGCCTTCTCGCACGTCAAGAGCATTCAGAAAAAGGGGAACATGGAATTATCCTTAAGATACGCCCCTTATTCTGATAAAAAGCTGAAATCCCTCAAACAATACATTCATTGAGACAAAATTCGGAAAAAATATTCCGAAAAAATAATAAAAAATGATTAAAAAATAGAAATAAATTCAATTTTAATTATTTTTTAATTTATTTGAATTATTTTATATTTTTCTGTAATATTTTGTAGAATTTTTTAACCAGAAAACTCTGCGCACGGCTGCGAAGGAAGTGCGCAGAGTTTTTTTCTGGCGGAAAAGGGGTGGCTTTTGTATGGCGCAGGAGCGGAAAATCCTGCGAAGTCTTGACAAACGGACCAAAATGTCATATACTGTTACAGAAGCGATCAAGAGGAGTTTATCATGCAACCCATTCACAAAGCGATCAAAAATTCTCTCATTCTTGCCCTGATCCTCACTTTCTGTCTGCCTGTCGGCGGCGCTCTTCTGGGCGTGGGGCTGGGCATCGGTCAGCCCGCCGTCTGGGCGATCGGGATAGCGGGGCTCGCCGTGGGATTTTACGGCTGTCCCATCGGCTGGGTGGCGTACGGAAACAAGCGTACCTATCTGCGGCTGGTTTCCGCCATTGAGGACGAGCACCTCTACACGGTGAGAGATCTCGCCTCGCAGCTGGGGCTCTCCGAAAAAGAAGTCCGCAACCAGATCGACGATCTCTTTAAAAAACGCTACATTCTCGGCTATCGCCGCACGGGCGACGGCATCGAACTCAACGAAAACAAGGCGCTTGCCGACCGCGAAAGCACCCGTTCCTGCCCTTCCTGCGGCGCAAAAGTCACTTTCAAAGGCACGGAAACGATCTGCCCCTATTGCGGCACGCGTATCGGGCGCGACTCTTAAAATCGACGCGATCTCCTTTCGGGAGACCGCGTTTGTCGTTTGCGGGACTTTTGCCTTCCCACAGAAAGAGCGCAGACCCTGTATTTTGAAAGGCCGCCGCACCCGCGCAAAACGCGGGCAACGCTGCGAACGCACCTCGCCCGAAAGATTCGCAAAAAACAGCGGATTTTTTGGAAAAAATCCCCTTTGAAACGGGAAAAGGAGGAAAAAATGCAGAAAATTCTCGTCATCAGGGAAAAAAACAGCGTAAAAACCTTCGATTATACCTTTCAGACGCGCATTTTTTTTACCGTTTGCGGCTACGGATACACGATCAAGCTCAGCGGAGGCAGCATTGTCGTGTGCGACGGGGATGGAAACAAGCTTTCCTCCCGCAAGGGATTCAACTATCTCTACACGGCCGACATCCGCCCGGACGCAAAGCAAGTGTTTGCCCTGGAAAACGGAAAGCATTTTTACGTCTTTGATCTGCCCGATCTCTCCCGCGGGCGCAGGATCACTCTGCCGCGCGGAATGGAATGTATCGATATGTACGGAAAATATTCCGAGGACGGGACGCGGCTGTTTGTTCCCGCCATGCGTTACGGGACCCGCTCGTACGACTATTTTCTGTGCGAATACGAGACGCAGGACTATACTCTTAGCGAGGTGAAAAAGACAAAGCGCCTCTGTCCCTGGCCCTCTCCCCGCGATGCGGACGGCTGAAAAATTTTTTCCGAAAAACGCGGCGTTTTCACATTTTTCTGCGGACTGTTGACATCCGGACGAAAATATGATATAGTTTGTGTAACGGAACAGCGTTTCCGAATCTCTCATTATAAGGACGGTAACTACAACCATGGGACTTTTAAAGGTCATCGAATGGACGGAATCGGATTCCGACACCATTGTCTATAAAGTGCCGATGGGGGGCAACACCATCAACCGCGGCTCCGTGCTGAACGTGCGCGAGAGTCAGGTTGCCATTTTCTGCGACAAAGGGCGCATGGCGGACGTGTTCCTGCCCGGCTATTACAAGCTGGAAACGGACAGCATTCCCGTGCTCACCAAGCTCCTGTCCTGGAAATACGGGTTTGAAAAGCCCTTCAAATCGGACGTGTACTTTGTCAACACGCACCAGTTCACCAACATGAAGTGGGGGACGTCGTCGCCCATCATGATCCGCGACGCCGATTACGGCGCCGTGCGCGTGCGCGGGTTCGGAACGTACGCCTTCCGCGTAAAGGACGCTTTCGTCTTTATGAAAGAGCTTTCGGGAACGCTCTCTTCTTTCTCCACGCGCGATATTACCGATTATATCCGCAGTATGCTGGTGATGGGCATCTCCGACGCCATCGGCGAGAGCGGCATACCCGTTCTGGACATGGCGGGCAACCTCATCGAGCTGAGCGCGGCGGTGAAAAAATCGCTCACGCCCCGCTTCGAGTCGATGGGCCTGGAGCTGACAGGGTTCAACTTTGAATCTTTCTCCCTGCCTCCCGAACTGGAAAAGGCGCTGGACGAGAGCACGCGCCTCGGCATGATGCGCAAAAACATCGACGTCTACACCCAGATCGCGCAGGCGGACGCCCTCAAAGAGGCGGCCAAAAATCCCGGCATGGCGGGCAGCGCCATGGGCGCGGGCATCGGCATGGGCATGGGCGTCGGCATGGGCCGCATGTTTGCGGACATCAGCGCGGGCGGCGCACCCAAACCCGCCGAAGGCGGCAAACACTGCATTCACTGCGGCGCGGCGCTCTCCGCCACCGCAAAGTTCTGCCCCGAATGCGGTAAACCCGTCTCTCCCTCCTGCCCCAAATGCGGCGCCAAACTTCCCGCAGGCAGCAAGTTCTGCCCCGAATGCGGTACAAAACTCTAAAAGGAGGAAGCCATGGAAACAGCCGTCATTGTCCTTGCCGTCGTCGCGGCAGTCCTGGCGATCGCACTCATCGTGACGGGCGCCAAACTCTCCGCCATGCGCAAGCTGCATTCTTCTGAAAAAGCGGAGGACGTGTACGTCAAAGGCGGCGTGCGCTATTCCAAAGACACCACCGTCACCAAGGACGGGGAAGCCCACGTCTCGCACGGGAAAGGGGACTTCCTGCTCGTAAAAGGGGTGACGTACCTGCCCGAACGCGGCGAAGGGCTGCTGCCCGGAACGTACACCGCGCTCGCTTCGGCAGATTCTGTTCAGACGTTCAAGCTCCGCCTCGGCGGATACGTGCGCGATTACAAGCACGGAGATACCGTGGTGCTGGCCGAGGGCGACCCCGTCTGCGCCGTCTCCTGCAACGTGATTCTGCGCTGATTTTAGGAGGGGATCATGAGTAAAAAAATCTTGCCCGGCCTGCTGGTGGCGCTTTCCTTTGTCGTCGCCGCAGTCCTGTTTCTGATGTCCGAACTGGAACCGGAAAATTTCGGCTGGTTCAACCTTTCGTGGGCAGGCGTCATCTTTGCGGGAATTTCCGGCATCGCCCTGCTCTTCGGCGCGCTGGCGCAAAATTCCGTCGTGCTCAAAAAATTGCAGCTCCTGCTCAGCGGCATTCTGCTGGTCGTGGCGGCCATCCTCGTCATCTCCGCGCTTGCCCTGCCCAAAAACCTCGTTCTGCCCATCCTGCTCGTCGTGGTTTCCGTGCTCCTCGTGCTCGGGATCCTCTTTACGGGCGGCAAAAAGTGGGACACGGGCGACAACCAGAAAATGGGTTACAAAAATTACTACCAGCGCAAAGCGGAAGAGGAAAAGAAAAAAGACAAAGAGGACGAATAAGTCTCACTGCCCGACGGTTGTCGGGCAGTTTTTTGTCTGCATTTTCGGGGTACGTTCCCCGATTTTTCGGGTAATATTGCGTTTTTTTATTCGCGTTTTTTCGCCGCTTAGTGGCGGCAAACTATTTCATTTCAGGAGAAAAAATATGAAAAAGGTCATCGTTGTCGGCTGCCCCGGTTCGGGCAAAAGCACCTTTGCCCGCAAATTGCAGGAAAAGACGGGCCTGCCCCTCTACTATCTGGACATGATCTGGCACAAACCGGACAAAACTACCCTCACAAAAGAGGAATTCGACGAAAAATTGCACGAACTCATCGCGCGGGACGAATGGATCATCGACGGCAATTACAGCCGCACCCTCGAACCCCGCCTGCAGGCGTGCGACACCGCCTTTGTGTTCGATCTGCCGCTGGAAGTCTGCCTTGCGGGCGCACAGGCGCGCGTGGGCACAAAGCGCATCGATATGCCGTGGGAGGAAACGGAGCTTTCGCAGGAATTTTTAAACTACATCCTCTCCTTTTCGCAGCAAAAACTGCCGCGACTCTTGCAGCTGGCGCAGCAGTACAGCGCGCAAAAACAGGTCGTTTTCTTCCGCTCCCGCCGGGAATGCGACGATTTTTTAAAATCTCTGTAAAATAGAAGGGGCGCCCCGACGGTTCGTCGGGGCACCTACTTGTATTTATTTTTGCCGTCCGAACCCGAATCATAAAACAGGGGACTGCCTTGGGGCAGTCCCCTGTTTTACTCCTGTTTGTTGAGTTCGCGCAAAATGTTTTTCAGCGTTTCCAGGTGCAGTTTTTCGTCCAGGACGATGCGCGCAATGATCGCAGACACCTTTTCGTCTTTCAGCTTTCGTATCATCTCTTCATAGGTGTAAATCGCCTGCATCTCCCCCAAAATATCGTCCAGAATCATTTTCCGCACGTCGCTCGCATAAGACACCGCCCCCGTGCTGTAAAAATCGAATTTGCGGGGCGGGCAGGAGGTAAACACGGGCAACGCTCCCAACTGATACAGCAGCGATCCGAGCATCTCCAAATGGTGCATTTCCGCAACGGCAATGCGCTCCAACGTCTTTGCATACTCTTCCAGTCCCTGTTTTTGCAACACGATCGCCTGAAATACGTACTGCAAAATGGCGGTCATTTCGCTGCCGCGGTCCGCATAGGCGGGGGAGATCACGCGCACACTGTACGCATCCTCGCTGATCCCCGCCGTTTCGGGGTAGGGCAGATCTGCCTGCAATCCTTCCATCTTTTTCCCTCCGAAAGGTTTTTTTCTCATCCTATGCGCCCGCCCGCAAAAAGGTGACTTTGTGCAGGCGGCCTGTTTGCAAAATGCGCGGTAAATGACGTTCAAGGCAGAAAAAGGCCCCCTGACGGGCAGTCAGAGGGCCTTGGTATATTTGAACTGTGTGTTGCCCCTCCTGCGGCCGTAAACCGCCTTACAGGGCGCGAAAGGAGGAACTGTCGTTTCCCTGTCTTTTCGCCGTGTACGGACGCGTTATGCGGCCTCTGCGGGCGCTGTGGGGGGATCGGTAGGCTCGACGGGGAGAGCGGCGGCCAGCCGTTTGAATTCCCTTTTGCGGACGAAAACCAGGCAGATCGCGTGCGCGAGAATGGTGATCGCCCAGCTGATGGGGTAGGAGAGGTAGAGGTTGAACAGCGTTCGGTTGGCGGCAAAAAAGGTGTAGATATACACGATGCGCACGCCGCACACGCCGATAACGGACATCAGCATGGGCACCACCGAATGCCCCATGCCGCGCATACTGCCCACCAGCACTTCCATAATGCCGCACAGGCAGTAGGTGGTGCAGATCACGCTCATGCGTTCCAGTCCCAGGCGGATGACGTCGGGGGATTTCGTGTAAATGGAGAGAAGGAAAGACCCCGCAAAGTAGGCTCCGAAGCCCACCGCCAGCCCCAGCAGAACGACGACGATCAGGCTGTCAAAGAGGGTGACGTCTATATTTTTGCGGTTGCGCGCGCCGTAATTCTGGCCCGTAAAGGTCAGGCACGCCTGCGAAACGGCGTTCATGGTGGTGTAAACAAAGCCTTCTATATTGGAAGCCTCCGCATTGGCGGTGATCGCCACGTCCTTGAACGAGTTGATGGAGGACTGAATCACCACGTTGGAAAGGGAAAAGATGCAGCCCTGAATGCCCGCGGGCAGTCCGATGCGCACGATGTCGCCGAAGGCGTCCTTATAGATGCGCAGCTTTTTCAGATTGACGTGGCAATGCCCTTTCAGGCGGCACAGGTGGGTGAGCACGAGGGAAGAGGAGATCATCTGGGCGATGATGGTTCCCAGCGCCACGCCCGCCACGTCCATGCGGCAGACCACCACAAAAAAGATGTTCAGGCCCACGTTGGCAACTCCCGCCGCACACAAAAACAGCAGGGGAGTGCGCGAATCCCCGCGCGCGCGGCACAGGGAAGAGCCGAAATTGTACAGCAGGTTGAAGGGCATTCCCGCAAAATAGATCTGCAGATAAGTGGTGGAAAGGGGCAGAACGCTGTCCTGCGGAACGTCCATGGCGATCAGCATATACTTGGAACAGCACACGCCGAGCACTCCCACGATCACCCCGCCGATCAGCGCAAGCAGGATGGCGGTATGTACCACGCGGTCCAGCCGCTGTTCGTTTTCCGCGCCGATCCACCGCGCCGCCGCAGTACACGCCCCCACCGAAAGCCCCATAAACAGGTTGACCGTCAGATTGATCAGCGACCCCGTCGAGCCCACCGCGCCCGCCGATACGTCGCTGGCAAAATGCCCCAACACGATGATGTCGGACGCATTGTACAAAAGCTGTAAAATTCCCGTCAGCATGATGGGCAGGGAAAACAAAAATATTTTCCCCAAAAGCGGACGGGACGTCATGTCCAATTCTTTTTTTCTCGCTCTCTCTGCGTGCATGGCGCTTTCCTCGAAATTGATACCTGCCCATTCTATCACCAAGGCAGTTGATTGTCAACCTTTCTTACCGCCTTTTCCCGCCCTTCTTTTTCCCGAAAAATAAAAACTTTTCTATCCTTTCTCCCTTCCTTTTCCCTCTCTCTGTCTCCCGTTGGGGGAAAATTCTCCTCATTTGTTCCCGAAAAACAGGGAACGTTCCCTTTTTTTCGGCAAAGCGGAAAGTTTACCGCCCGCCGCGGAGTATTTTCCGCCCGACGGCGTCGAAAGGGACAGGAGTTTTAAAAGAAAACAAAATTGTTAGAGAAAAACAAGACGTTCAGCAGAAAGAAGAGGTGATGAAAACAAGTGGGGAATAGTGAAAAGAGAGGACAAAATCAAAAAATCCCCCGCCTGCTTTGGGCAGGCGGGAAAGATCCTTCCGTTATCTCGTTTTCTCACGGAAAAAGAGCACTTTGCCCCATAAATGAGCACCCTTCTTTTGAAAAAGTTTATAAAGCCGCTGAAAATTTTGACAAAGCAAAGCCCCCGACGGTGTCCGTCGGGGGCTTATTTTCAGTTTTTCAGGGTCAGTCCTGTTTGTCCTCGTCTTTTTTGACGTCGTTGGAGTTGCCGAGGAAGGTCCCGAAGAAGGGCTGGCGCTGGGACCGGGGCAGTCCGGATGCGCGCGGTTTGTCGTCGCGGCGCCTGTCGCCGCGGCGTCTGTCGTAGCCGCCCTTACCCTCTCTCTTTTCATAGCCTTCCTTTTTCTCGTACCCGTCCCTGCGGTCGGAGCGGTAGCGGGGCTTGTCGAAGCGGGGTTTTCCGCCGCGGCGTTCCCTGTCCGCACCCGGTTTCAAGTTGTTGGGGATGACCACGATGTAGCGGTTGGGTTCCTTGCCTTCGCTGGCCGTCTTGACTTCCGTGCTGTCCGCGAGGGTCGCATGGATGATGCGGCGCTCGTAGGGGGTCATGGGTTCGAGGGAGACCTTTCTGCCCAGGCGCACGGCCTTTTCCGCCAGTTTGTTGGCGAGCCTCTTGAGCGTCTGTTCGCGGTGTTCGCGGTACTGTTCGCAGTCGACGACCACGCGTTTATATTCCTCTCTGCCGATGTTGGCGACGGCGCCCGCAAGCACCTGCAGGGCATCCAGCACTTCGCCGCGGTGACCGATGAGCGCGTAGCTCTTGGGGGTGACGACGTTGATCACGGTGTGCTCGTCGTTTTCTTCCAGCTCCGTGGTGGCGGTCACGTCCAACAGCTTGAACATTCCCTCCAGAAAGTCCACGGCGCGTTCGCCGTCCGTGCGCTTGCGCGAGATCTTGACGCGCGCGGGGATGCCGCGGCTTAAAAATCCGCCTTTTTTGCCTTCGTCCAACACGGTGACGTCTGCCTTGTCGCGTTCCAGACCCATGGTTTTCAGCCCTGTTTCCACGGCCTCTTCCACCGTTTTTCCGCTGAATTCATACTCCGTCATTGTTTTTTCCCTCCGTTCCGCGTGTCGCTGTTCTTTTTTGCCGCCTGCGGAATTCTCTTGTTATATTTTTCCTGAATTTCCCGTTCCTCGATCTTCGCGAACTTTCTGTCGATAAAGAAGTTGATGATCAAAGTGGATGCGATGCCGTACAAGCTGCTGACGATCATGTAAATGGAGAACGCCGCGCTGTACGCAAATGCGAAGATACCGAACATGACGGGCATGACGATCATCATGATCTTCTGCGTCTTGGCGCCGCGCCCGTCCGCCGTCTGCAGCTCGTTCTGCGCCTTCTGGCTCTTCATGAGAATGAACTGCGAGAGGAACATCGAACCGATGGAAATGACGATCAGGATAAAGTATCCGTTTGCCGCGCTCTTTTCGGCGGCGAGGTTTTTGGTGATCTCGTCGAACGTCTCCTGCGGCACGCCCGGTTCTTTCTGAACGGGGTGGGTGTAGGAGGTATCCGACAGCCAGATATTCTTGATCCAGAGGAAGTGCGAGTTTTCCGCCTGGTACTGTTTTTCCGCGGCGTTTCTGCCGAGGATCTTCAAAGCGAGCACCGCCTGCGAATCGGCGTCCATGTCCTTGCCTTCTTCGCTCTCTTTCGCCTGCTGCAGGGCGGCGAGGAACGCCTCGTCCTTGCTTTCGCTCACCTTTGCGGAGATCACTTCATAGCTGACGGACGCGGCGGAAACGTCTGCCCAGACGCCCTCGTCCTGGTAGTTTGTTCCCTCGTCTAAAACCTGCGTTTTGGTGATGACGACGCGCAGGAGCTTGTCCTGCTGTTCGTACGTTTCCCTGCGGGTGCAGGTGAATTTTCCCTTGGAATTGTTTTTGTCGTCGATGATATATTCCACGTTTTCCGCATCCGCGCTCTCGACGTCGGGCGCATAGGCGACGACCGCCCCGTTGTATTTGGCCGCCATTTTGCGGTACACGTCCACGTTGGTGTAGGCGGAATAATCGGAAAACGCTCCCAAAACGATCATGAAGATGACCAGCGTCACGATCATGGGCAAGCAGGCGCCCAGCATCGAGTAGCCGTTTTTCTTGTACATCTCCATCATTTTGGCGTTGTACGCGTTCTGGTCGTTGGCGTATTGTTTTTGCAGTTTTTCCAGCTGCGGCCGCATTTTCTCCATTTTCAGGCTGTTTTTGCGCATGGAGGACTTGGAATAAATATCCAGCGGCAGGGTGATGACTTTCAGGATCAGTGTAAAGAGGATGATCCCCAGCCCCACGTTCGGCACGATCTCGACGATCCACTTGATGATATTGCCGAGAAAGTTCAGCCCCGAACCGAAGGCAGTTTCCGGGAGTGTGATGATCGCATCCAATAAATTCAACATGACTTCAATCCAAAAATTTTATTTCAGTACAGCCAGCGCACCTTAAAGTAGTTTTCCGGGACGGGGTCGTACCCGCCTTTGGAAAAAGGATTGCAGCGGAGGATCCGCCAGCACCCGAGGAGAATGCCCACGATCACGCCGTGGTTGTTGATGGCTTCCAGCATATACTGCGAGCAGGTAGGGCGGTACAGGCAAGTCCTGTGCGAAAAATATTTCTGGTAAAACACGATGGCGTGCATACACAGCATTTTCAGGTACGGTTTCAGCACCGTCCTGCGCAGCCGTTTCCAGGCCGCGCGCAAAGATCCTGCGTTCAAAGGAGTCCCTCCCGTTTCAGGGCGATGCGCAGGCTCTTTTCAAAGCCTGCCAGGGTATATTCCTCCGCCTGTCTGGGCAGGAGGATACAGGCGTAACTGCCTTTCAGCCGGGGGCATACCTTGCGGAACGCCTCCCGCAGCAGCCGCTTGATGCGGTTGCGCTTTACGCTTTTGCCGTGCTTTTTGCTGACGCAAACGCCCAGCATCGTCTGCTTCGCGGGCATATACAATAGAATTAAAGCAGGGGAAAAAGACTTTTTTCCCCTTGAAAACAATTTCTGAAAATCGTTGTTTTTCTTTAATCTGCTATACACGTCGCACCTTGCGCCCGTCTGTTATGCGCTGAGCTTCTTTCTGCCTTTGTTTCTCCTTCTCTTGAGCGTGTTGCGCCCGCCCTGCGTCTTCATCCTCTGACGGAATCCGTGAACCTTGCTTCTCTGTCTCTTTTTCGGCTGATATGTTCTTTTCATTTTTCCGATTTTACTCCTATTTTAAAATTATTTTTTTTCATTATACATAAAAATTCGTGCTTCTGTCAACCGTTTTTAGGCGGAAGTACGCACGGGAAGTATCAAATACAGGTAAGAATCCCCCTCCACGGGCGTCATCACGCAGGGAGAGAGGGCTCCGTTGAACCCGATCATCACTTTTTCGTCCGACGCGGCGTTGAGGCATTCGGTCAGATACTTGCAGTTGAGGGAGATGAGCACGTCTTTGCCGGAAAGTTCCGCCTTCACTTCCTCGTTGACGCTGCCGATGCTGGTGTTGGAGGAGACGCCGATGCCGCCTTCGTGCACGTCCAGCGTGACGATGCTGTTTTTGTCCGTGCGGGCGAGCACCGCGGCGCGCTCCGCGCTCTCGTCCAGCGCGTTTTTGTCCACGACCGTCCTGCTTGTAAAGTCGCGGGGCACGATGTTGGAAACGTTGACAAATTCGCCCTCGTACAGGCGGCTGGTGAGCACGGTGTCGTCGATGCTGACCATCAGCATATTTTTCTGAACGAAGATGTCGATGCGGTCCTCGTCCGAGCCCAGCATCCTGCCGATCTCGTTGAGCGTCCTTCCGGGGCAGATGATGGAAAATTCGCCGTGCAGGGAGAGGATCTCCTTTTTGCAGACCGCCATGCGGTATCCGTCCAGGGCGGTGAACACCGCGCTGCCGTTTTCCGCTTTGATCAGCACCCCTTTGAGGATGGGTCGGGAATCGTCCTGCGCGCAGCAGAACGTGGTCTTTGCGATCAGCTCTTTCAGGTCTTTTGCGAGGAGTTCCATGCGGTTTTCGCCGATGTTCGCCTCAATGGCGGGGAAATCGTCGGGGTTGAGCATCTGCATGGAGCTCTCGCTGTCCGCATAGATGATCTGCACGCAGTCCTTTTCCGTGGCGAGGGTGATCTGCTCGTTTTCCAGTTTCTTGATAAAGTCGGCAAAAAATTTGCCGGGAACGCACACGGCGCCCTCTTCCAGCACTTCCGCGCGCATTTTGCGGCGGATGGAAATTTCCCCGTCCGTGGCGATCAGCGTGATCCCGTCGTTTTCCGCCGTGATCTTCACGCATTCGAGTATGGGATTGGTCGTCTTGGTGCTGCACGCCTTCGCAACTTTCAAAAGCGCGTCCGAAAGATCCAACCCTTCACAGATGATCTTCATAGCTTTCCTCCGTTCTGCTCTTTTGCAGCTTTTTTGCGCTCTCTGCGCCCCTGCCGCATAGAATCTCTATAACAGTTATTTTTTTATATGGTAGAAATAGTAATAGGGTGTGTGGATATGTGTATAACCCGCCCTTCTCCTCTCTTTTCACAGGATCGCTTTTATTATATAGGAAACGCGGGCAAAAAGCAAGGAGATTTCGGGCAAAATGGTGTGGATAACCTCAACTTTTTTTGTGGAAGAGTTTGTTGGCAAAAGGTGGATGAGTGGACAACTTGTCCCCGCTTCCCGCCCGCAAAGAGAAAGTTTTCCATCCTCGCGGCGGAAAAAAGGGGAGTTGTCAAGAATTGCACGGCAAGTTATCCACACTTATCCACAATGTCCACAGCCAAAAAAACAAATGTTTGAAATATTTTTGGCGCGAAGCATTTACATTTGCAAAAAGATATGATATAATCAAACCATGCAGACGTATCTCGAGCTGACGGAGACGGGCGAAACGGGCGAAAAATTTGCCGCGTTTTACGATCTGCTCAGCGACTACAACGAAAAAGTGAATCTCACCCGCATCACGGACAAACGGGATTGCGTCGTCAAGCACTTTCTGGACAGCCTGGCGGGGGAAAAGTATTTCCCGCAGGGCGCAAACTGCGCGGAAGTGGGTTCGGGAGGGGGCTTCCCCTCGGTGCCTCTGCTCATCGCAAGGCCGGATCTTTCGTTCACGCTGTTTGAATCGGTGGAGAAAAAATGCGTCTTTCTGCGGCTCGCCGTGCGCGAGCTGGGCCTCAACGCGCGCGTGGAGTGTATGCGTGCGGAGGACGCGGGGAAGGACGCGCGCTTCCGCGAAAAGTTCGATGTCTGCTGCGCCCGCGCGGTGGCCCGGCTGAACACCCTCTGCGAATACTGTCTGCCCCTCGTGCGCACGGGCGGCAGGTTCGTGGCGTACAAGGGTTCTTCGGGAGAAGAGGAAGCGGAGGAATGCGCGCACGCGCTTTCCGTTCTCGGCGCAAAGGAATGCGCCCGCGAACGGTTTTCCCTGCCCGACGGGGCGGGCGAAAGAGTCTTGTTTGTGGCGGAAAAAGTTTCCCATACGCCCGCGGCGTACCCGCGCGGCAACGGGAAAGAACGCAGCCGCCCCCTGTAAGGAGAGAAAATGTTTGATTGGCTGAAATCGCTCAGCGGGCTGGAAATAGCCTACTTTATCATCGCGTGCATCGGCACCGTCGCCCTGCTCATCCAGATCGTCATGATGCTCATAGGAGCGGGCGGTGAGGCGGACGCCGATTTCGATACGGACACGGACGGCGACGGATCGTTGGATACGCATACCGATACGGGCGTGTCCCTGTTTACCGTCAAGGGTCTGACCGCCTTCTTTGCCATCGGCGGCTGGACGGGTATGCTCATGCTCTCCTACAACGTCGGCGTGGCCATCACCGTTCCCGTCTCCGTGGTCGCGGGGCTGGCCGCCTACTTTATCGTGTGGGCGCTCATCCGCCTCGTGCTCAAACTGCAGGAGGACGGCACCCTCAACTACGCTTCCGCCATCGGGCAGACGGCCACCGTGTACGTCAGCATTCCCGCAAGCCGTACGGGCAGGGGCAAGATCACCCTCGTTTTGCAGGGCAGGTACACCGAACTGGACGCCGTCACCGACGAAACGGAGCGCATCCCCGTCGACTGCGCCGTGGAGATCACCGAACAGGCGGGCGACGCCTTTGTCGTGCGCAAAAAGGCCTGACCGTATTTGAAGGGTACGTCGGGCAGAGATCGGGCTGCGGCTCCTGTATGCAGGGGGGCGCGTCGCTTAATCCTTGCTTTAAAAAAACGGGCCTTTTCTTTCGCGGAAACGCCCTGTCATAAAAACAACGGAACGTAACCGAAAAAATCAAACCAAGAGAGGGAAAAAGTTATGCAACCCTGGATCATCGTTCTCATCATCGTGGCAGTGCTCGTACTGTTCATGATCTTTCTGATGGTGCTCACGCGCTACAAAAAATGCCCGCCCAACAAGATCATGGTCATTTACGGTAAAGTGGGCACGGACAAGGCGGGCAACAACCGCTCCGCCAAGTGTATCCACGGCGGCGCGGCGTTTATCTGGCCGCTCGTGCAGTCGTACACCTATCTCGACCTCACGCCGCTCTCCATTTCCGTCGACCTCAAAAGCGCGCTCTCCCGCCAGAACATCCGCATCGACGTGCCTTCCATCTTCACCGTCGGGATCTCTACCGAACCCACGGTCATGGAAAACGCCGCCGAAAGGCTGCACAATCTGAAAATGACGGAGATCGCGGAGCTTGCCAAGGACATTATCTTCGGTCAGCTGCGTCTGGTCATCGCCACCATGAACATCGAGGAGATCAACACCGACCGCGACAAATTCCTCGAAGCCATTTCGCGCAACGTGGAAGGGGAGCTGAAAAAGATCGGTCTGCGCCTGATCAACGTCAACGTCACCGACATTTCGGACGAATCGGGCTACATCATCGCCCTCGGTAAGGAAGCGGCGGCAAAGGCGATCAACGACGCAAAAATTTCCGTCGCGGAAGCCAACAAGATCGGTTCCATCGGCGAGGCGAACGCCAAGCGCGAGGAGCGCGTGCGCGTAGCCGAAGCGGACAGCGAAGCCATCAAGGGAGAAAACAAGGCAAAGGCGGAAATCGCCAAAGCGCAGGCGGAACTGCGCGAAAAGGAAGCGGAAGCGCTCAAACTCGCCGTCACGGCCGAAAAGGTGCAGGCGGCAAAGGCGCTGGAAGAATCGTACGCCGCCGAACAGCAGGCGGAAGTTTCGCGTGCCGCCAAGGAAAAGGCCACGCAGGAAGCGGACGTCATCGTCAAATCGGAGATCGAAAAGAGACAGATGGAGATCGCCGCGGACGCGGAAGCGGAACAGATGCGCCGCAGGGCCGCCGGTGAAGCGGACGCCATCTATGCCAAAATGGAGGCGGAAGCGCGCGGTATCCGCGAAAAGCTCTCCAAACAGGCGGAAGGTATGCAAAACCTCGTCAAGGCCGCGGGCGGCATCGCCGACGACGCCGTGCGCCTGATCATCGCCGACAAACTCGAACAGATCGTCGCCGAACAGGTGGAAGCCATCAAAAACGTCAAGATCGACAAAGTCACCGTCTGGGACGGCGGCGAAGGCAAGGACGGCAAGACGGCTACGGCGGGCTTTCTCAGCGGACTTTTAAAGAGCTTGCCCCCGCTGGAAGAAATGTACAACATGGCGGGCCTGTCCCTGCCCAAAATCGTTTCGCCCCAAAAAGAGCAGACGGTCGCGGAAAAAGAGGACAAACCCGAACCCAAACCCGACAAAAAAGCGTAATTCGCTTTTAATAAAAATAAGTGAGGGAAAATAGGATGACAGCGTGCGCCCTTACGGGTCACAGAGAATTGGACAAGGACTTTACGTCCGAAGTGCTCAGAAAACAGCTTTACGATCTTGTGGAACGTGGTGTTACCACCTTCTATTGCGGCATGGCGATCGGGTTCGACCTGCTCTGCGCGCGGGAAATTCTGGAAATCAAAAAATATTTCCCCGTACGCCTGGTGGCGTGCGTTCCCTGCGCCGATCAGGCCAAAAAATTTTCCGCGTACTGGAGGAACGTCTACAACATGATCCTCCCCCGTGCGGATGAAAAAATCGTCCTGCATCCTACCTACATCAGCGGATGTATGTTCGAGCGCAACCGCTACATGGTCGACCGCGCCGACGTGCTGTACGCCTACTGCAACGACAACAGGGGCGGCTCCGCGTACACGGTAGATTACGCGCGGCAGAAGGGGATCCCCGTTCTGCACTACGGCAGGGAGATTCTGTTTTAACTCCCGCAACTTTGCGGCAGAGGATTTCCGCTAAAAAACGCAAACAACTTTGCGGCAGGGGATTTCCCGCTGAAACAACTCAAAAAAAGGGACGCGCACAAATGCGCAATTCCCATAGGGAATAAAATCAAAATAAAATTCATAAAGGAATTGCACTT
>ERZ1643251.1800-NODE-1800-length-23355-cov-39.456094_pt1 | contig 23355 bp, 23 predicted proteins | sample MGYA00579261_ERZ1643251 | MGnify/ENA primary metagenome ERZ1643251 (study PRJEB29033, sample SAMEA4952267) | chicken gut metagenome | biome: Broiler Chicken; feature: Gastrointestinal Tract; material: Caecum | place: Ireland | collected 2018 | study: Broiler... | reverse complement strand
CTTTGTTTGTTATCCACATTATAAATCGGTATCATTTTAACTAATGTTTAACAATATTTCTTTAAAAAATATGCAAAATATAGTAAAATAGTTATAGGAGTTGATAGCATGGGACCACTTTATATAAAAACAGATAATAGTTTATTAAGTAGTTTAATTAAAATAAATGATTTAATTAAATATGCTAAAGAAAATAATATAAATACCTTAGCTATCACGGATGATTCAATGTATGGTTGTATTGAATTTTATATAAAATGTAGGGAAAATAATATTAAACCTATAATTGGTTTAGAAATAAATAATGTTGTTTTATATGCTATCAATTATAATGGGTATAAAAATTTAATAAAATTAAGTACGATTAAATCAAAAGAAGAAGTCAATATTAATATATTAAGAAAATATAGTGATGATTTAATTTGTATAGTTCCATATCATAATTTAAATAATTATGATAATTATAAGTTTTATAAATATTTATATAAGGGATATACTAATTTAGATGAAAAAAATAGTATTGATGGTAAAAAAGTATATTTAAATGAAGTTTTATATTTAGAAGAAAAGGATAAAGATTATTTAAAATATTTATATGCCATTAAAAAAGGTGTAACTGTTAATGAAATAAATATAAATAAACATGATAATTATTTATTAAGTTATCAAATGTATCAAGATGAAATAAACGAAGAAATAATAGAGTTGTGTAATTTAGAATTACCTTTACATCAAGATTTATTGCCTATTTATGAATGTCCAGATAATTTAGATAGTTTTAGTTATTTAAAACAATTAGTTATTATTGGTTTAAAAAATATATTTGGTGATAAGGTAAATAAAATATATTTAGATAGATTAAAATATGAATTAAATATAATAAATAAAATGGGATTTTGTAATTATTTTTTAGTTGTATGGGATTATGTTAAATATGCTAAAGAACATGATATATTAGTAGGTCCTGGAAGAGGTAGTGCAGCTGGATCTTTAGTGTCATATTGTTTGGGAATAACTACTATTGACCCAATTAAATATAATTTATTATTTGAAAGATTTTTAAATCCTGAAAGAATTAGTATGCCTGATATTGATATTGATTTTGAATATACTAAAAGGGATGAAGTATTAAAATATTGTATTAATAAATACGGAATAAAAAAAGTGGCGCCTATTATTACTTTTGGTACTTTAGGAAGTAAACAAGTTATAAGAGATGTTGGCAAATGTTTGAATATGGATAATAAATTAGTTGATTTTATTGCTAAAAAAATAGATTCAAAATTAAGCTTGTATGATAATTTAGAAAAAGTAAAACAATTTTTGAATACTAATGAATTAAAGAAATTATATAAAATATCTTTAAAGCTAGAAGGATTAAAAAGACATACTTCTATTCATGCGGCGGGTGTTGTTATATCTAAATACGATTTGGATGAAATTATTCCTTTAAGTTATCACGATAATTATTATATAACTGGTTATTCAATGGAATATCTAGAGACAATTGGATTGTTAAAAATGGATTTTTTAGCTTTAAAAAATTTAACTTTATTAAATAATGTTTTAAAAGAAGTAAATTTAAAATTAGAAGATATTCCTTTAAATGATAAGAAAACAATTGAAATATTTACTAATGTTGATACTATAGGAATATTTCAATTTGAATCTAGCGGAATGATTAATTTTTTAAGAAAGTTTAAAATTAATAGTTTTGATGATATAGTTGCTGCTATTGCATTATTTAGGCCAGGTCCTATGAATAACATAGATACATATATTGAAAGAAAAAACAATAAAAAATATGAAATAATTGATAGTTTGAAACCGGTATTAAGTTCAACATATGGCATAATTGTTTATCAAGAACAAATAATGCAGATAGCTAATATAATGGCAAATTATTCTTTAGCTGAAGCTGATTTATTAAGAAAAGCGATGAGTAAAAAGAAAGAAGAAGTATTATTAAAAGAAAAGGATAAATTTATTAATCAAAGTGTTTTAAATGGATATAATAAAGATGTAGCTACTAATATATATAATTTAATACTTAAATTTGCTTCTTATGGATTTAATAAAGCTCATTCAGTGTCTTATGCGATGATAGCTTATAAAATGGCTTATTTAAAAGCTCATTATTATAGTGTTTTTATGAAAAATTTATTATCTATGGTGATAGGTAGTGAAATAAAAACAAGAGAATATATAAATATATGTAAATTAAATGTTTTGAAGCCAGATATTAATATTAGTGATATGGATTATATTATTTATAATGATAGCATAGTTTATCCTTTAACTAATATTAAAAATGTTGGTAATATTAATGCATCTTTAATAGTAGAAGAAAGAAAAAAAGCAAATTTTAAAGATATCTTTGATTTTATTTCAAGATGTAAAAATATAAATAAAAATGTATTGGATAGTTTAAATAAAGCCGGTTGTTTTGAAAAATTTATAAATCAAAAAACATTTGATGATAATTTAGAAATATTATTAAATTATAGTGAATTAGGTGGCTTATTAGAAGATAGTTTAAAACCTGAATTAATAAGTATGAAAGAATATTCTAAGCAAGAATTAATGAATAGAGAAATTGAAGTGTTTGGAACTTATTTAAGTGAACATCCAATAACTAATTTAAAAAGTAAAATAAATGTCGTAAATTTAATTGATATTGAAAAATATTTTAATAAAAATATAAGAGTTTTAATGTATGTTGAACAGATAAAAAAAATAAAAACTAAAAATAATAAAGATATGTATTTTATTGTTGGTAGTGATGAAACAAAAAATTGTGAATTTGTTTTGTTTCCAAATGAATTTTGTGATATAATAATAGGTAGTATATATATCGTAGAAGGAAAAGTTGAAAAAAGATATGATAAATATCAAATAATAATAAATAGAATAAAGAAGGTGGATTATGAAAAATAAAGGATTTACTTTAGCTGAACTGTTAGGAGTTATAACTATTTTGGCTATAATAGCTTTAATAACAACTGTAACTATTACTAATAGTATGAAAAATAGTAAAGAAAAATTATATGATATTCAAATTGATAATATTATTGTTGGAGCTAAAACATGGGCAAGTAGTAATGTGTTTAGTCTACCAGAAAATGAAGGGGAACATATCACTATAACATTAGGCCAATTAAAAGAAAGCGGTTTCGTTGAAAATGATATTACTGATCCTATTAGTAATGAACCATTTGATAATAACATGCAAATAATGATAACAAAGGTCGGAAACACTTATAAATATGAAATAGTTGAATAATATTTAAAGAGGTGAAATGTATGGATATACTAGGAATAATAATATTAATTTTTGTTGGATTTGGTGCAGTTTTAGGTTTTAAAAGAGGATTTACTAAAGAATTAGTAGAAGCATTAGGATTTATAGTTATAATTATTTTAGCTTATTTTTTAAAAAATCCTTTATCAGTAATTTTATATGAATATTTACCTTTTTTCAAAATAGGAATATTAAGAAATGTTGAAGTATTAAATATTTTAGTTTATGAAACAATTGCTTTTATCCTATGTTTATTAATTTTAGGAATATTATTAAGAGTAATTTTATTTGTATCATCAGTTTTTGAAAAAATATTAAATGCAACAATAATTTTAGGAATTCCTTCTAAAATTTTAGGAGCAATAGTTGGTATAATTCATCATTATATAATTGCATTTGTTGTAGTTTATATTTTAACTTTATTTTGTTTTGATTTAGATTTTGTAAAAAACTCTGATTTTGCAAATAAAGTATTAAATAATACGCCTGTTTTATCAAGTTTATTTGATAAAAGTATTGGTATAGTTAATGATTTTAAAGAATTAAAAGATAAATATAGTGATAAAACAATTAGTGAAAGTGAGTTTAATTATCAAGCAATTGAATTATTCTTAAAATATGATGTTATTACACCAACCTCTTTACAAAAATTATTTGATAATGGAAAAATTGAAAAATTTGATGGTTATGATAAATTAATAGAAAAATATAAAGGAGAAGATTAAAATGGAAATTAAAAGTGAACAAGAATTTAAAGATATTATAAATAGTGATTATGCATTAATTGATTTTTTTGCAACTTGGTGTGGACCTTGTAAAATGATGGGACCAGTATTAGAAAATGTTGCATCTAATAGGGATTCAATTAAAATAGCTAAAGTTGATGTTGACAAATTTGAATCTTTAGCGCGTACTTATGGAGTTATGTCTATTCCAACTCTTATTTTATTTAAAAATGGGCAAGCTGTTGCTACTAAAGTAGGTTTTACAGCTGAACCATTATTAAATGAATGGATAGACAGTAATAGATAATGCAAAGATATTTTTCAGATTTAAAAAAAGATAATTGTTTAGTATTAAAAAAAGAAGATTTATATCATATCAAAACTGTTATGCGTATGAAAGAAGATTTAATTGAAATAGTTTATCAAAATAAATTACACATTTGTAAATTAGATAAAGATTATAATGCTTTAATAGTTGAAGTAAAAGATGATATAAACAATAAAAAAATAAGGTATACTTTATGTATACCATTATTACAGGAACAAAAAATGTCTTTTGTTTTACAAAAGGCAACAGAATTAGGAGTAGATGAAATAATTCCAGTTTTAACTACAAGAAGTATTGTTAAAATAAATGATAAAGAAGATAAAAAAATAGAAAGATGGAACAAAATTTGTAAAGAAGCTAGTGAACAATCTAAAAGATTAGATATTCCAGTTATTAAAAAAATAACTAAAATAGAAGATTTAAAATTAGACGGATTAAAGTTATTATGTAGTACTCAAGAAAAAGAAAATACATTAAAAAATGTATTAAAAAATTCTTCTAATTATGATAAAATAATTATGATTGTTGGTCCAGAAGGTGGCTTAACTAATGAAGAAGAAATTAAATTAAAAGAATTAGATTTTGTTCCTATTACTTTAGGTAAAAATATAATGCGAGTTGAAACTGTACCAATTTATTTATTAAGTGTTTTGAATTATGAGATGGAGTGATTGTTATGGATATAATTATAAATCATATATTAGAATATAAATATGTTTATATAATTTTAATATCAGTTTTGTTATTAGTTTTTATTTTGTTAATTATTTTTAAACCAAAAAAGGTAAAACCAATTGAAGTTACAATTGATGATGAACCAACAGAAAAAACTGAAATAGAAAAAGTTATTGAAGCTTTAGAAGAAAATAAAAATGAGCGTGTAATGACTTCATTTGAAGAAGAACAGGAAGCGAATGCAATAATAAGTTATCAAGAATTAGTAAAAGCAGTTGAAGAAAAAAGATTACATCTAGAACCTAAAAAAACTGATGAAAAATTAAGTTCAGTTGTTGAAGAAATTATGGAACCTACTGTTTTAGAAGATGAAACTAATGTAGAGGAAACTGTTGAACCAGTTTTAGAAATAGAAGAACCTCTAGTACAACCAGAGAAGAGTCATCCAAAGTTTAAAAATAGTGAATTTATATCACCAATCTTTGGTAAAGATAATAATAATGATAAGTTTTTAAAAGATTTGAAAGATTTTAGAAATAATTTATGAAATATTATATAATTAATTTAGGTTGTAAAGTAAATGCTTATGAATCAAAAGTTATGAGTGATTTACTTGATAATGAAGGTTATTTAAAAGGAAGTATTGATGAATCTGATATCTATATTGTTAATACTTGTTTTGTTACTAATGTAGCTGAACATAAATCTTTTCAAATGATTAGAAAAGTAGTTAAGAAAAATCCTAAATTAGTAATTGTTTGTGGTTGTTTACCTCAAATGAAAAGTGATGAAGTATTAGCTATCGATGGTGTAGATATTGTATTAGGTAATAAAGATAAATCAAAAATAATTGAGTATATTAATAATTACAAAGAAAAAATAAGTAAAATTTATGATTTATCTAATACTGAATTTGAAGATATGCAATTAAATAATTTTAATAAAACAAGAGCATTTGTTAAAATTCAAGATGGTTGCAATAATTTCTGCTCATATTGTATAATTCCTTATACTAGAGGAAATGTAAGAAGTAAAAGAAAAGAAGATGTAATAAACGAAATAACTAATTTAATTAATTATGGTCATAAAGAAGTTGTGTTAACTGGTATTCATACTGGTAATTATCACGATAATGATTATGATTTTGCCGATCTTTTAAATGACGTAGTAAAAATAAAAGGATTAAAAAGATTAAGAATTTCTTCTATTGAAATAACAGAAATAAATGAAAGAGTAATTGATGTAATTAAAAATAATGATATTTTAGTAGATCACATGCATATACCATTACAATCAGGATCTAATGAAATATTGAAATTAATGAATAGAAAATATGATATTAATTATTTTATAAATAAAATAAATGAATTAAGAAGTATTAGACCTGATATTTCTATTACAACAGATGTTATTGTTGGTTTTCCATTTGAAACAGAAGAATTGTTTCTTGAAACAATTAATAATATTAAAAAAATTAATTTTTCTAAATTACATGTTTTTCCTTATTCTAGAAGAGAAGGAACTAAAGCTGATTTAATGGATAATCAAGTAGATGATGTTACTAAAAAAAATAGAGCTCATGTTTTAATAGAATTATCTAAAGAATTGGAAATAAATTATATGAATAAGTTTATTGGTAAAGAAATAGAATTTATTCCAGAAACTTATAAAGATAGTTATTTATATGGTCATACTGGTAATTATTTAGCAATCAAAACAAAAGGAAATAAAGAATTAATAAATAATATTGTAAAAGTAAAAATAGATAAAATTGAATATCCATACTGTGTTTCTAGTTTGATATAAAAAGGGTGATTATTTATGGTTTTAGAAAGGGTAAATTTAAAAGGTATTAGTCCTAATTTTAGTTTTAAAAAATTTTATGTAGGTATTACTGAAAATATAGGTGCTGTTTTGATATCTACTAATCATTCCTTTAATACTTTATTTTTAAAGCCATATAACCCTAAATTTTATGCAAAAAAAGCATATGATAATATTAAACAAGATAAAGATAGATTTATATCATTGAATAAAGCTGATGCATTTGCTCAAACTAGAGAAAAATTTATTAGAAACTTAGCTGAATGGGAAACTCCAAGTGATGTTGATAATATGTTTACTGAAACAAGCAATATTCATCAAGGAGCTAGTGAAAAAGCTAATAGTTTATCTAGTGGTGGCAAAAGATTATCTTTAAATAATGGTATTTTTAAATCTAATGACGATTATACTTTGAATTGATAGATTTTTCTATCTTTTTTTGATATAATTTTAAAAGGTGAATTGTATGACATATATAAAAGGAAATTATCGTAAATCTATTTTTACATCAGACAAAGGATATGTTATTGGTTTATTTAAAATAAAAGAAACTGATAATGAAGAATTAAAAATTTATGTTAATAAAATAATAACATTTACTGGTTATTTTCACGAATTAAATTTAGATGACATGTATATTTTTAAAGGTGATGTTGTAGATCATCCTAAATATGGATTACAATTTAATGTTTTAGAATATGAACGACTAAAACCAGAAGATGAAGATGGATTAGTAGCTTTCTTATCTAGTGATTTATTTAAAGGGGTAGGAGAAAAACTAGCTAAATCAATAGTTGATACATTAGGTAAAAATGTTTTAGAAGAAATATTAAAAGATGAATCATGTTTATTATTAGTGCCTAAAATGACTAGTAAAAAAGCTCATACAATTTATGAAACATTAATGAAATATGAAGAAAGTCATCAAATAATAGTTTATTTAACTGAATTAGGTTTTAATATGAAAGATGCATTAGATATATATAATAATTATAAAAGTGAAACTATAATTCATATTGAACACAACCCATATTGTTTAACTGATTTTATATCATTTTTAAAAGTTGATGAAATTGCTTTAAAACTAAATGTTAATGAAGATGATGAAAGAAGAATTAAAGCTTGTATTATTTATATGATGAATAAATTATTATTTATTAACAGCGATACTTATTTAGAATATGATGAAATATTAGAAAGTGTTTTTAATTATTTAAAAATTGACTTAAATGTTGATGATTTTGATTTATATTTAGAAGAATTAATTAATGAAAATAAAATTATTTTATTAGATGAAAAATATTATTTAAAAGAAATGTATGATTCGGAAATTAATATTACAAATACAATTAAATATTTAGAAAATAAAAAAATAGATAAATTATTTTTAGATAATAGAATAGAAGAGTTGGAAAAAGTTAATAATATTAAATATAATGATAAACAAAAAGAAGCTATAAAAAAATCATTAGAAAATAATATAACTATTATAACTGGTGGTCCAGGAACAGGTAAAACTACTATTATTAAAGCAATATGTGAATTATACCAAAATATATTTAAATTATCTTATGAAGAATTAACTAATAGAATTGCCTTATTAGCTCCAACCGGACGGGCAAGTAAAAGAATGAGTGAATCTACTAATTTACCTGCTAGTACAATTCATAGATTTTTAAAATGGAATAAAGAAACAAATGAATTTTTAGTTAATGAATATAATAAAAATAATCATCATTTAATTATAATTGATGAAGTTAGTATGATTGATTTAAATTTGTTAGATAGTTTATTTAAAGGCTTAACTAAAAATATTAAATTAGTATTAGTAGGTGATCATCATCAATTACCTTCAGTAGGTCCTGGCAATATTTTAAAGGATTTAATTGAAAGTGATTTGATTGATACTGTTTATTTAGATACATTATATAGACAAGATGAAAATTCTTATATAACTACTTTAGCGCATGAAATAAAAGATAATAATTTAAGTGAATCTTTTTTAGAGACTAAAAGTGATTATACATTTTTAAAATGTCATTCAATTAAAGATAATTTAAAAAATTTATGTTTACAATTAATTAAAAAAGGTTATGATTATAAAAGAGTTCAAATAATGGCTCCAATGTATGCAGGAGTTAATGGAATTGATAATTTAAATAAAGAATTACAAAATATCTTTAATCCTAAAACTAATCAAAATGAAATTAAATATGGTGATGTTGTTTATAGGGAAAATGATAAAGTATTACAATTAGTAAATTTACCTGAAGAAAATATTTATAATGGTGATATTGGTATCATCAAGAATATTGTTAAAATTGAAAATAAAACATTTATTTATATTGATTTTGATGGTAATTTGGTTAAATATGAAACGAAGGATTTAAACAAAATAACTCATGGATTTATTATATCAATTCATAAATCACAAGGTAGTGAATTTGAAGTGGTTATTATGCCTATTTGTAATAGTTACAAAAGAATGCTTTATAAGAAATTGATTTATACAGGAATTACTAGAGCTAAGAAAAAATTAATTTTAATTGGTGAACCAGATGCATTTTTATATGCAATAAATAATAGTAATGAAAAGGAAAGAAAAACTAATTTATTGGAACAATTAAAGAATAATATTTTAAATAAAGGTTAGAATAATAATGTATGTTTATACATACCTTCGTTTTTTCTAATAAAGAGGTGATTTTTATGAAGAATGTCGTAAAAAGTATGATGTTAATAGGTATTGGTGTAGGTGCTACTATGGCATATCAAAAATATAGTAAACCTGTTATGAAAGAAATGGAAAAATTTGCTAATAAAACAATGAAAAAAATGAACAAAGAATTAGAAGAAATGATGTAATATAAAACTCTCATTATTGAGAGTTTTTTGTTTACTTTAAATTAATTATATGTTATAATTATTTTGGAATACTTAATGAGGTACTATTCCTTTCGCTTAATGTGAAAGGAGGTTGATATAATGAAACAAACAGAAAAATGTCTTTTTCTAATCATTATTCTCCTTATTATCATAATTTTAATTATGCTAATAAAAATAGTACCAACTGTATAAGTCGGTACTCAATCCAAAAAATTAAGGGATAGTACCTAAAAAAGCGCATTAGGTATTCCTTTTTATTATATGAGAATTTCTCATCTATATACATTATAACATATTTATTTATAATAAACAAGAGATTTTTTTTGATAAATTTGGTTGTAAAGTAAAATTTATGATATAATATGACAACAAAAAAGAGGTAATATTATGAAAACATTAGTTGTAAAAGGAAATATGGAAGAATTTTATTTAGCAGATATAAAAGATAAAGATGTAGATACCCTTATTTTAGAAGAGGGGGTAGAAAGAATAGTTTTTTTAAATAGTGAACATTTAAAAATTAAAAGATTATTTTTACCTAAAAGTATGAAAAGTATTGAAGCATGGTGTGGTGAAGTACATACAATTGAAAACTTAATTCTTTATAATAATGAAATGAAAATTTATTTTCGTGATTATATCAATCTTCAAAAAATTATAGTTATAGATGGCGATTATAAATTTATTCAAAAACTATTTAAAGAATGCAAAGCAAACTTGGAAACAATTGTTATTATAAATACCAATCTTAGTAATTTTGAAAGAAAAAGAATTAATAAAATATGTAAATCGAATAATGTCATAGTTCAATTTTTTGATAGTATTGATCAAATAGACTTAAAACAATTAGAAAATACAAATGATATTGTTCAAAATTTGATAAATAAAATTAAAAGTATGATAGTATCATTAGATGATAATTCTCAAAAAATAATAAATGACAAAATAAATTATTTAATTGAAGAATATCAAACAAAACTAAAATTAACAAATCCAGAATTTAAATTAAATGATTCTTCATTCAATCTAACAACGGAAGATAATTCACCTAAAACTTTAAAAAATAATTTGATATTCGCATTAGAAACAATCATCCAAAATTTAAATATTAAAAGTAAAGTATTAGTATTTTCAAAAAAATTTAAAAATTATGAAATGATTTTAAATAATAATAAAATTGACAATACAGTTGAAGATGAAAATGCAAAGAAAATTAGAACAATTATTAATTTATCTAATTTCTTTTGTGAATCAAAAATAAAAGAACAATTATTAAAATTATTTAAAGAAACTCAAATAATGATATTAGATAATTTAAAAGATGAAAATGTAATAAAATTAACGTTAGAATCTCAAGATGCAGAAAGATTTTTTGAAAACAAATTAGATATATTATTTGAAGAAATTAATATATTAAATGATAGATTGTCATCATACTTAAATTTATTAAAAGCATTACAAGGTTATCAAAATGATTTAAATTTATCAATTGAATTAAGACAATTAGAAAAATTATTTTCAAATTTGATAGGAAAATCAAACGATGAATTAGGTAATTTATATAAAAATTTAAGAGATAAATATATTAACATAACAAATGAAATGATTTCAAAGTTAAAAAATGGTAAGGAAGTTATTTCCGCAAAAGAAATAGAAATTAATTTTCGTAAAGAATTGCAACCTATTTTAAAAGAAATTCAACAAAAATTAACAAACATGTTAAAGAATCAAAAAATATATCATCAACTTTTAAGTGATAACCAAAAAGATGAAAATGGAGTTATAATTGATTTAGTAAAAGAAATAAAAAAATTATCTGATAATAGTTTACTAACTCCTACTATGAGAGATACGATAATAGATAAGTTAAGTAATACTTTAATATATTGGCAATGTATTTTATTAGATGATAATATCAGTGAAATAGTAAAAAAATTTGATAATAAAACAGGATTAACAAGTGAAAACTTGATAATTGAAGTTGAAATATTGAAAGAATTATATGAAATAAAATTAAATTTGGAAGAATATTTAAATAAGCTTCAAGAACATAATGAATATATTACCGATGCTAATTTATTTGATTCATTACAAGATGGTAATGAATCAAAAGTAGAAGAAAACAAAAGTTTAATTAGAAAAAAACAAATAAAAGATATAAAAAGCAAATATGATTATAGATATTTAGGTTATTTTGGTTATGATTCGATATTTAATAATGATAAATACTAAAGTAGACATTGCTAAATAACTTAATCTATTATATAATTATTCTAGGTGAATAATATGAAAATAATGACAAGACTAACAATAAAAGAAATATTAAATAATAAGAAAAATTTTGCTTTATGCTTTATAAGTGTCTTATTATCTTGTATATTACTTTTTACTGTGGGTCTTGCTTTTTCTACTATTAGACAAAATCAAATTGATAGTATTATAGATAATTATGGCGACTATCATGCTATTATTTATAATACTGATACAAATGAAAAAAAATATTTAAATAATGATATTGTAAAAAAATATTATTATATTTATCAAATAGAAGAAGAATTATATGGAATTAGTGATAATTTTGATTTAGATTTAGATATAAAAGGTAGATTACCAAACAATAGTAATGAAATATTAATTAGTTCAAATAAAGCAAATGAATTAAATTTAGAAATTGATTCTAATTTAGAAATAAATAGTAAAAGTTACAAAGTAGTTGGAATTTATAAAAAAAATTATTTTTTAAACTTTACTTTTGATGATATTATATTAACTAAAGATACTGAAGATAATAATAAAGTAGCTTATTTTATTTATTTAGATTCTTATAATAACATGAATTTAGATTTGGATTTATTAGTTAGTAAATTTGATAATGCTTCAATATATAAAAATAAAACATTAATTAGTTTTTTTGACAAATCAGATACTTCAACACAAAATCAAGTTTATATGTTATTAACAATGTTTTTATGCTTAATATTAGCTTTTATTATTTTCTTTATAATTTATAATGCTTTTTCAATATCAGTTAATGAAAAGAAAAAGAAATATGCTATGTATAAGAGTATAGGAGCAACACCTAAACAAATTTTATGTTCAGTATTTTTAGAATCATTAATTGTTTTAGTTATTGCTATACCATTAGGATTATTGTTAAGCTTAGGTTTTGTTTCATTAATACTATTTATAATAAACAATATGTTAGAAGGTATTGCACCTAATATTTATACTTTAGAAATGTATCCAACTTTTATATTTATATCTTTAATTTTTATTTTAGTAAGTACTTTATTTGCGACTTTTTCAGTAGCAAGAATGGCAAGTCGTATTAATATTATTGATGAAGTAAGACAAACTAAAAAATTTAAATATAGAAAATCAAATAAATTAATTAAAAAAATATTAGGAATTGAATGTTTAATATCAGCTAATAATGTAACTAGAGATAGGGCAAAGTATCGAATAACAACCATTTCAGTTGTGATAGGAATTATCTTATTTTTAACATCAACTACTTTGTTGTCGATTGCTCTGTATAGTTTTGAAGATAGTTATACTATTCAAAATTACGCTTATTTAAACTATGTTGAAAGTGATTTAAATAATATAACAACGGAACATATTTTTGAATATATTGATGATCTTGATTCAGTGAAAGAATATATATTTGATAAATCAGGATATTATAATTATCAAACTATCGATGATAAGACTGGTAACATTATTGTTGCTTATATTGATACTAGAAATTATGAAAAGTTAAAAGAAAAATATCAATTTGATGAGGCTATTATTTTTAATGCTTTAGATGATGGAAAACAAGTTTTTGAACAAGAAAGTATATCTTTAACTTTAAATCCAACTAGTAGTTATGCTAATCAAGAATCTTTTGATGTTACTGCCAAAGTTATAAATGAATCAGGTTTTTTAGAAGATATTTACCCAGGTGTATATACAACAAGTTTTCTTCCAATTATGGTTTTAGAACAAGAAAATCAAATTGACTATATTTCACATATTTATATTGTTTCTGATGATTATTTGAAATTGGATCAAGAAATACAAGAGTTAGTTGAAAACAATAAAATATATTATGCTAATTATCCAGCAATGTACCATAACCAAGTTGTTACTAGTAATTGTATAAAATTAATTATTTATCTTGCTTTATTATTTATAACATTTATAACTGTTGTTAGTATTATTGGTACTATAAGTGCAAGTTTAAATTTAAGAAGAAAAGAATTTGCCATTTTAAAAAGTATTGGATTATCTAATAAACAATTTAATAAAATGATTTTTTATGAAAGTTTGATGTTAAGTGTAAAATCATTATTGTTTGGAATATTATTATTTATATTAATAGTTAGTATATTTATAAAAATAACAATGATAAATGATGCTACTTATGAAGGGTTATTACAAATACCATTAAACATTTATTTAACCCCTTTGATAATTTGTATAATAGGTGTAATAGTGATAGTGTATTTATCATTTTTAATAGCAACTCACAAAATAAAAAAAGACAATATTGTTGATGTTATAAAATATTATTAAAAGAACCAATTAAAGGTTCTTTTTAAGTCTTTCTATATGCTCTTCATAATCTTTTTTAGATGGAAATATTTGAATAGAATCGTAATTTCCATGCATAAAAACTGTTCTATCAATAGTAAATGATTCATGTGGTTGAAAAATAATTCTTCTCATTTTATCAACTTTAACTAAAGACACAATAGAATGTGTTATTAATTCAATTTTATCTTTTTTATTTTCTTTTTCAAGTTGTTCAATTTCTTTTTTTATTTTTGACCAATTAATAATAACATAATAATTACCTTCACCTTTTTGAATAATTAGCTCATCATCTGGTTCAACATAAGAAAATTTTGGTATATATAATCTTCCTTTAGAATCTATTTTATATTCAGCATTTCCAAAGATAGGTCTATCTCCAAACATTAAAATCCCCCCGTTTAATGATGCATATTATAGTTAAAATAATTAAAGTTGTCAAATTTATTTATATACCACTAAAATATGAAAAAATTGTATTGTAATATATTCAATAATTTGATAAAATTATATTGTAATAGGTGGTGGATTTATGGAAGAAACAAAAATCTTTACTCAAGAAGAAATTGAAAATGCTTTAATTGAAGAAACTATCAAAGAAGTACTTGATATATTAACTGAAAAAGGATATAATGCCAAAAATCAATTAATTGGTTATTTAATAAGTGGTGATCCGGGTTATATTTCAAGTCATAAAGAAGCAAGGAATAAAATATCTAAATACGAAAGAACTAAAATTTTAGAAGTATTGATAGATAAATTTATAAAATGAATTATTTAGGACTTGATTTGGGTACAAGAACATTAGGATTAGCTTTTTCTAAAGGAATGATTGCTAGTACGTTAACAACAATTAGATATGTTACTAAAGATGAATTAATAAACAAATTGAAGCAAGTGATAGAAGAATATAATATTGATATACTTGTTTTGGGTCTACCAAAAAATATGAATAATTCATTAGGTCCAAGAGCCCAGGAAACTTTAGAATTTAAAGAACAATTAGAAAAATTAAATTATAAAGTTGTATTACAAGATGAAAGATTATCAACTGTTGCTGCTCATAATTATATGATAAGTGCGGATATGTCTAGAAAAAAAAGAAAAGAAAAAGTTGATTCATTGGCTGCCACAATAATATTACAAACATATTTAGATAAGGAGAATAAAAAATGAAAGAAGAACAAATGAAATTTAAAGTAATAGATGATAAAGGTAATGAAATTGAATGTGAAGTATTATTTACATTTGATTCAGATGAAACTAATAAAAGCTATATTGTTTATACAGATGATACAACTGATGAAGAAGGAAATACAAAAGTATATGCTTCAACATATACACCTAATTCTGAAAACTTAAATTTAAAACCAATCGAAACCGAAAAAGAATGGAAAATAATTGAAACAATTTTAAATGAATTACAAGACGAAGTTAAAAACGGTATGGAGGATGGCGAGTAATAAACTCGCTTTATATTATGAAGAAGTACGTAAATATTTATATTTTTGTCATTGTTATTATGGCAATAGTGATAATTGTTGGTTGTGTATCTTATAATATAGGTATTAGTCCAGTTACTAAAGAAAGTAATGAAGTTGAATTTGAAATTACCGAAAATAGTACTTATTTATCTATAGCTAGTCAATTAAAAGAAAATAATTTAATTCGTTCACAAACATTTTATAAAGTTTATATTAAAATCTTTAAACCAGAAAGTCTTGAAAAAGGTACTTACGTTTTAAATACTAATATGGGGGTTAAGAAAATAATTGAAACATTAGAAAATGGTAGTGAAGCAAAAACTACATCATTTGTTATACCTGAAGGAAAGCATATTACTGATGTAGCAAATTATATAAGTGAAGTTACAAATTATAATAGTGTTGATATATTAGACTATTGGCAAAGTAAAGATTTAATTAATAATGTTATTGAAAAATATTGGTTTATAACTGATGAAATAAAAAATACTAATATAAGATATAGTTTAGAAGGGTATTTCTTTCCAGCAACTTATGAGATATATCAAGATAGTAGTATTGAAGAAATAACATATAAAATGTTAGATAAAATGGATGAGGTTTTATCACAATATAAGGAAGAAATAGAAAATAGTGAATATACAGTTCACGAAATATTAACTTTAGCATCTATAGTTGAACATGAAGCAATTTTAGATGAAGATCGTCCTAAAATAGCAAAAGTATTTTTAAATAGATTAGATATGGGAATGAAACTACAAAGTTGTGCAACTTTAGGATATGCTTTAAATGAATGGAAATTGACTTATACTAATAGTGATATGGCAGTTGATTCATTATACAACACTTATAAATATCTTGGCTTACCAGTAGGCCCAGGTGGTTTACCAGGTGAACAAAGTATTAAAGCTGTTATATTTCCTGATGATAATGATTATTTATATTTTTTAGCTAATGTTTTTGATGCAAATTCTAATAAAACATATTATTCAAAGACATATAAAGAACATCAACAAAAATGTTTAATTTATTTGGGGTATGAATGTTAGAAATAGAAGAATATGCTAAAAAATATAATATTCCTATTATGCAAAAAGATGGAATTGAATTTCTAATAAATTTTATTAAAAAAAATAATATAAAAAATATATTAGAAATAGGAACGGCTATTGGTTATTCAGCTATTAAAATGGCGAATATTTCAGATGATATTAATATAACATCTATTGAAAGAGATGAAATAAGATACAAAGAAGCTGTTAAAAATATTAATAAATTCAATTTAAACAATAGAATAAAACTTATTAATGATGATGCATTTAATGTTGAATTAAATGATAAATTTGATTTAATTTTTATTGATGCTGCCAAAGCTCAAAATATTAAGTTTTTTCTTAAATTTAGTGGAAATTTAAATATAAACGGATTTATAATTACTGACAATTTAAATTTTCATGGATTAGTTAACAGTGATGAAAAAATGAGTAGAAATTTAAGACAATTAGTAAGAAAGATAAAAGATTATGTAGAATTTTTAAAAAATAATAAAAATTATGAAACAATATTTTATGATATTGGTGATGGAATAAGTGTGAGTAAAAAAATATAAAAGCGGGTGATAATTGTGACTATTGTATTAGAACCTTGTTATAATGGTTTTAGACAAACTGCTTTTTTTAATAATCAAAAAAAAAGCACTAATAGTTTGAAAAGAATAGAGGATGTAATTTCAAGATTGCCAAACAATCCTCAATTGATAAAATTTGTAGGCGATGAAGTTCGTTTTATATATGAAGGTAATCATAGAGTAATTTTAAAAAAATATTCTAAACACAAAGATAGAGTTTTGTATAAACAAGTTTTTGCAACTGTTGAAAATGATCCCACTGTTGTTAGAATTAGAAATAAAAATAATAGTAAATTATCTAAATTAGCTGTTAGTAGTTTTTTGCTTATAACTTTAACTGGAACAGCATTAGGTTTGCATAATTTAGCTAAAACAGATAGTTATTCTACAATATCACCAAGTTATTCTGTAGGTAGAGAAGATGTACTAGCAAATCATGATAATAATTTAATTATTGAAAATGATGACGATTTGACTATTGAAAACGATGATGTTGTTGTAGATAATTCTAATTATGATTTAGTTTCAAGACTAGAGCAATCAAATAAAATTTTTAAGGGTGAAATTACTAATAACTCTACTATTACTATTGGAAATAATTTAACTGAAAGTAATTTAACCAGCATAGTAAATTTTATTAATTCCGAAGTTGGACAATATTGTTTTAATACTTGTGAAGATTTTGGAATAGATCCTTATTTATTTATTAGTTTAATGATGCAGGAATCACATTTAAATCATTCTGCAACAATACCCGGTGGTAACTTTTATAATGGTAATGGAGTTGGTATTTGTCAATTAGAAAATCCTCACGGAGAAAATATAACTGCATTTAATTATGCAACTGGTGAAGAAGAAACTTTAGTTAATACAATGGATGCTGCATGTAATGAACAAAATAATATCAAAATGGGAATAATGCGTTTTCAAAATGTTTTAGAAAAATATAAAGGAAATGTTTATTTGGCATTACAATCTTATAATTATGGTAGGGGGTTAGTAGATTCTATTATATGCATATATGCTGATGAAATAGGATCTACTTATGATAATGTTGTAGCAAATCTTAATGATTTTGGATGGATGAAATATGTTAAGATGGCTCATAATAATCCTCAATCATTTGCTAAAATGATTGATACAAATAAATATCCAGAATTTCAAATTACAGCTGATTATTTAAATAAATGGTCTTACGATACTTATGGAGATGAAAATTATGTATCAAATGTTTTGAGTTATTATATTGGTACTTACGGTAAAAATCAAATAAATGATAAAATAATTGAAACAAATTATTTAACTAATGAAGTAGTTAAGACTCCTGTAACTGAAGTGGAAAACACATATAAATTTTAATAAAAGTTTAAGTTTTTAAACTTTTTTTGATATAATATAAAATGTGATGTTTATGGAATTAAAAGAAATTGAAAGAAGTATTATAAAAAAATATCGAAAAAAAATATTTGTACCGTTTGTAAAAGCAATTAAAGAATTTAATTTAATAGAAGAAAATGATAAAATTGCTGTTTGTATTAGTGGTGGTAAAGATTCTTTTTTACTAGCTAAATGTATGCAAGAAATAAAAAAACATGGTAAATTCAATTTTGATTTAGAATTTATTGTTATGAATCCAGGTTATACTATTGAAAATATAAATAAAATAAAAGAAAATTTATCCAAATTAAATATTGATGCTCATATATTTGATACCCCAATATTTGAAGTAGCTGATAAAACTGATAATCCATGTTATATGTGTGCTAAAATGCGAAGAGGTTATTTATATAGTTATGCTAAAAAGTTAGGTTGTAATAAAATTGCATTAGGGCATCATTTTAACGATGTGATTGAAACAGTACTACTTAATATGATTTTCACAGGTAATTTTAGTAGTATGGTGCCTAAAGTAAAAAGCACTAATTTTGAAAATATGTCTTTAATTAGACCACTTTATTATGTACGTGAAGAAGATATAATTAGATGGGCTAAATCTAATGAATTAGAATTTCTAGATTGTGCTTGTTCAGTTACTAAAAAAAATAGTGGACAAAGATTAGTTATTAAAAATTTAGTTAAGGAATTAAATAAAATATATAGTAAAGCAGATATAAATATTATGACAAGTACAAAAAATGTTAATTTAAATACTATTTTAGGAGTAAAAAAGAATTAATCTATAAATTAACATTTTGGGAAAATATAAAATTTAATGATTTTAGTATATTTTTAATAAAAATATGGTATAATATAATTGTCTAGGAATAACGACAAGCTCAATTAGAAAAACCGACTAATTAACGAACATTGGGAATCTAATTCATTAATGGTGTTGAATGCTCAAGATTCTTGAGAATCCTAATATTGATGATGTGATGCCCACCTGGTAGAGACTAGGTTTTATCGTTAGGGGCCCGTATTCTTGGACTTTTTTTTTAATTTAAATTATGATATAATGTAAAGGTAAGCGAAGGTGATAATATGGATAGAGAAATAGTGAATAATATTAAGACTTTAGGTATTGATATGATTGATAAGGCAGGTAGTGGACATCCAGGTATTGTTTTAAGTGCAGCTCCTATTATATATACTTTATATGCTAAACATATGAATGTAAATGTTAATGATCCATTATGGGAAAATAGAGATAGATTTGTTTTATCAGCAGGACATGGTTCAGCTTTATTATATGCAACTTTATATATGGCAGGTTTTTTATCACTAGATGATTTAAAACAGTTTAGACATATTAATTCTGAAACACCAGGTCATCCCGAATTTGGTGTTACAAATGGAGTTGATATGTCTACGGGTCCATTAGGTCAAGGCATTGCTTCCGCTGTTGGTATGGCAATTGCTGGCAAACAATTAAATAAAAAATATGAAATACCAAAAAGAAGCAAATTAGGGAAACAACAAAGTTTGTTTGATTACCATGTATATGTTTTATGTGGTGATGGCGATTTAATGGAAGGAATCAGTTATGAAGCAACTTCTTTAGCTGGTAGTTTAAAATTAAATAACTTAATTGTTTTATATGATTCTAATGATATTAGTTTAGATGGTAAAACAAAAGGTGTGTTTGATGATAATATATTAGAAAGATTTAAAGCTTTAAATTGGAATACAATTTTAGTTAAAGATGGAACTTTAATATCTAATATTGATAAAGCTATTGAAGAAGCTAAAAATAGTGATAAACCAACATTAATTCAAATTAAAACAATATTAGGTGATGGTTCTATTAATGAAAATACTAATAAAGTTCATGGTAGTCCTTTAGATAAAGATGATATAACTAAGTTAAAATTAAAATTAAAAATTGAACCTGAAGAATTTTATGTTGATATGGAAGCTAAAGAAAACTTTAGTAAACAAATAAGTGAAAGAAGTTTAAAAAAATATAATTTATTTAATCAATTAAGTTTAGAATTTAATTATACAAAACAAGATAATAAAATTGATTTAAGTCATTTAGTTTTTGATTCTAATTTAAATGAATCATTAAGAGTTACTAATGGTAAAATAATGAAAGAAATAGAAAGAAAATTACCTAATTTTATAGGAGGATCAGCTGATTTATCATCTTCTACTAAAACAATAATAAATAATAATATTAATTTTGGGGTAAGAGAACATGCTATGGGAGCTATTTTAAATGGATTGGCTCTATCTAATTATCATGCTTTTGGTTCAACATTTTTAGTTTTTTCTGATTATCTAAAGCCTAGTATGAGATTATCTGCTTTAATGAATTTGCCTGTTACTTATATTTTTACTCATGATTCTATTAATATAGGTCAAGATGGTCCGACTCATCAACCAATTGAACAGTTAATATCTTTACGAAGTATTCCTAATATGAATGTATTTAGACCAGCTGATGCTAAGGAAATCGTTGGTAGTTGGGAATATATAATTAATAATAAGAAACCAAGTTGTTTAGTTTTATCAAGAAATGAAGTTAGTTTAAACAAATTAACTAATTCAAAGTCTGTTATGTATGGTGGCTATATTGTAAGAAAAGAAAACCATTTACACGCTACTATTATAAGTACTGGTAGTGAAGTAGAGTTAAGTATTAAAATAGCTGATTATTTATATGAAACTTATAAATTAGATATTAGGGTAGTAAGTATGCCTAATCGTGAGTTGTTCTTAAATCAAAGTAAAGAATATCAAGAAAGTATCGTACCTAAAGGTTATAGAACTATTGTAATAGAAGCAGGATCTAAATACGGTTGGGAAGGTTTTGTTTATAGTGATAAGTATTTAATTACTTTGGATAAATTTGGTTGTAGTGGTACTTCTGAAGAAGTATTAAATGAAATGGATTTTAGTTATGATAAAATATTACAAAAAGTTATTAAATTACTAAAATAAGACAAAATTTTTAAATAAAAGATTATATAATTTTATTGGTGATTACTAATGAGAGAATATAATCTTTTTATTATTAAAAAAGAATATTATGATTATTATAGGAAAAATCCATTATTTTTATTTGATACATTAAAAAAATTATATACTTTAAAAGAAGATTTTAATTATGGAATATCTTTATATAGTCAGTTATGTGAACGAATTAATCCTTTTACTTTAAGGCATTTTATCAACAAAAAATATAATTTAGATAATAATAAAACTTTTTATATTGATAAAACTTTTATTGAAATAAGACATACGAGAATTATTGTAAGAAGTAAAAATTTAGATATAATTGATGACTTAAATGAATATAATAAATATATATTTGTATGTGATTTTATCAATAATGATTATTTTTATTTAAATAAGTTACAATATTGTTGAAAAAATCTTTAAAAAATAGTAAAATGTTTATAGGTGATGAAAAATGTTATGGAATTTATTATATTTGTTAGTTGGCGTTTTAATAGGAGGAGTAATTGGCTTTTTTATAGCTCGTAATTTAATAAAAAAACAATTAAAGAATAATCCACCTATTAATGAACAAATGATTAAAGCGATGATGACACAAATGGGAAGAACTCCTAGTCAAAAACAAGTTAATCAAATGATGAAACAAATGACAAAATATATGTAAAAAGTATTTTAGATACTTTTTTTTATGATATAATATTAACAAAGGAGATTTATTATGAAAGAATATGCAGATTTATTATTACCAAATATTGATAAAACAATTGAAGATTATAAAAAAATATATCCTAATCGTAATTTGAAAGATGGAGCTATTGTAACAAGATATGCTCCAAGTCCAACTGGTTATGTTCATATGGGAGCTTTATTTTCAGCTTTTATAGCTAGTAAAATGGCTAAACAAACAGATGGAGTTTTCTTTTTAAGAATTGAGGATACTGATAAAAAAAGAGAAATTGAAAATGGTGTAACTGGTATTATCAAAGATTTGAAAAATTATGGAATTAAAATCGATGAAGGAATGGTTAGTGAAAACGACTGGATAGGGGAATATGGTCCTTATATTCAAAGTAAAAGGAAAGAAATATATCAAACATTTGCTAAACATTTAATTATGAATGATTTAGCTTATCCTTGTTTTTGTACTGAAGAAGATTTAGAAAATATTCGTAAAGAACAAGAAAGTATTAAGGATAGAATCGGTTATTATGGTAAATGGGCAAGAGATAGATATTTATCTCATGAAGAAGTTGTTAATAGAATTAATAATGGTGAAAAATATGTTATAAGACTAAAATCACCTGGTAAATTTGAAAATAAAGTTATTTATGATGATTTAGTAAAAGGGAAATTAGAATTACCAGAAAATGATCTAGATATTGTTATTATTAAAGGTGATGGATTACCAACTTATCATTTTGCGCATTTAGTAGATGATTATTTAATGGGAACTACTCATGTTATAAGAGGTGATGAATGGTTATCTAGTGTACCAATTCATTTACAATTATTTAAAGTATTTGGTT
>ERZ1643251.1797-NODE-1797-length-23370-cov-7.977397_pt1 | contig 23370 bp, 17 predicted proteins | sample MGYA00579261_ERZ1643251 | MGnify/ENA primary metagenome ERZ1643251 (study PRJEB29033, sample SAMEA4952267) | chicken gut metagenome | biome: Broiler Chicken; feature: Gastrointestinal Tract; material: Caecum | place: Ireland | collected 2018 | study: Broiler... | reverse complement strand
ACATTTTTATTGAACCGCTTTTTTATGATGTCTACTCTATGGGGTGCAGTCCAAATAAATCGCTTTTTTATTGATATTTTGCAACATCCAAAATGTACCTCCCTTTTTTACTTTTTCCAACGATCGATTGAAGTTGATATTTTCCATATTTTCGAATGGAAAAAACAGCCCCCTCTTCCATTTCTAATGTTCCCTTGTTCACTTCTTGATACTGGTACATAATATATTGTTGTTCGAAAAAAACTAATACTTTCTTTCTTGAAAGACCAGTAATCGCCGCAACCACAGCATCTAATCTAAGGCTCGACGTAAGATATGTCTCGCTTATTTTTTTCGGCTTATAATCCGCCATTACATCCGTCGGACTTTGTTCGATTTGAACAGGAATTTTCCCTATATGTGTAAAATACTGTTCAAAATATCTAAGGCAAGACCGTACAATCCATAGGTAGACAACATTATCCATTACGACGATGTCTCCATACATTTCAGGCTCTATTTGATGAGAGAACAGCGTTCCTAATACTTGAGAGTGCGTCACACTCTCTTTCGCAGTCACTTTCATGCAAACTATCGTAGGATCAGTTGTATATAACACAACCTTCTCTGCTTCTACAAATGGTTGGAAGAGATGATAAGAAATATTCTTATTCTTACATATTTGTGAGAGGATCAGTACCTTTCTGGGATCTAGAAAATTAGTTGCACTTCCTCTTTCTAACCGTTCGATACAAGAAGCAAAAAACATTTTCTCTTGTCTACTTATCATCTTTTGCATTTTGAAATTCTAAATATTCCTCATATGTCATCTGTTTATCGATATAGCTTCCATCTTCTGCAATCTCAACAATACGATTCGCAACTGTTTCGATCAACTCCAAATCGAAACTTGAAAATAAAATAGCACCTGCAAATTTTTTCATTCCAAGATTGAGCGAGTGAATCGATTCAATATCTAAATGATTGGTAGGTTCGTCAAACAATAACAAGTTTCCCTGCTCGAGCATCATCTTAGCAAGCATGCTACGTACTTTTTCTCCTCCAGATAAGACAGAAACTTTCTTTAAACTCTCCTCTCCCGAAAATAACATACGTCCTAAAAATCCACGAATAAAACTTTCTTCCTGATTTTTAGAATACTGCCGCAACCACTCTACTAAATTAAGATCACATTCGAAATATTTACTGTGATCTTTTGCAAAATAAGATAACTTCACCGTAGTACCAAACTTGATCGTCCCACTATCTGGCGTTTCTTCTCCTGCGATTATTTTAAATAACATCGTCTTTGCCTGTTCGTTCATTCCGACAAAAGCGATTTTATCGTCTGGACGCACCGTTAAAGAAAAATCTTTTAATAATACCTTCCCATCTATAGTTTTATTAATTTTCTCGAGTGTCAACACTTCTTTCCCTAATGGTCGTTCCATTTCAAAACTAACAAATGGGTACTTCCTGCTAGATGGAATAATTTCGTCTAGTTTTATTTTTTCGAGCGCCTTCTTTCGAGATGTCGCTTGTTTTGATTTTGACGCATTGGCAGAAAATCTTTGAATAAATGATTTTAACTCTGCAATTTTCTCTTCTTTTTTCTTATTAGAATCTCTCATTTGTTTTTGAATCAGTTCGCTTGATTCAAACCAGAAGTCGTAGTTTCCAACAAACATCGTCAACTTTTGATAGTCGATATCTACCATGTGAGTACATACCTTATTTAAAAAATGACGGTCGTGGCTTACGACGATCACTGTATTTTTAAAATTGATCAAAAATTCCTCTAGCCACATCTTACTTGCAATATCAAGCCCATTGGTTGGCTCATCCAGAAGTAATATGTCAGGGTTCCCAAACAGCGCACGGGCTAATAGCACTTTGACTTTATCGGTATCTTTTAAATCCCCCATCATCGCTGAATGTAATTCTACTGGAAGCCCTAGTCCTGAAAGTAAAATAGCTGCATCGCTTTCCGCTTGCCATCCGTTTTTCGCTTCAAATTTTTCCTCTAACTCACCAGCGCGAATTCCATCCGCTTCGCTAAAATCAGGCTTCATATAAATTGCTTCTTTTTCCTTCATGATGTCGTATAATTCGCTATCTCCCATGATCACTGTCTCTAATACAGGATAAGCGTCAAATTCATTGTGGTTCTGTTTTAAAATAGAGATACGTTCTCCATTTGGAACGCTCACTGTTCCTGTTGTCGTATCGATCTCTCCACTCAAAATTTTTAAAAATGTCGATTTCCCAGCACCATTTGCTCCGATTAATCCATAGCAATTATCGTCTGTAAATTCCATATTGACGTTTTCAAACAATGTTCTCTTTCCAAAGCGTAAACTTACATTTTGAACTTTTAACATCTTATCACCTCTTTTTGCAACGTTATCATCATACCACAAATTCTTTCTATTGCAAAGAAAAAGCACATAATATGTGCATGAAATTAAGCATGTGTTGTAGATGGTATTCCTAATGCTATCCAACAAAGAACAAAATAGTTATTTTCTCTTTTTCGAATCTTTTTCTTGTTTCGTCTTTAATATGTATGCTTGCAACGCTTCGAAATAAATTTGATCAAAATCATCATAATCTGTCGCCTCATACAAATCGTTATTTTGTTCCATATCAGAATCACTTGGTTCCAATATCCTTTTTTGGGTTCTTTCTGCTAATGCATGAAAATCACGAGACATGCGTTGTTGATCTATTTTAACTTTATTTACGATATCTTCTATTTTTTCTCCATGCTCGAGGGCTTCAAATAATTCATTACAGATCTTTTCCGTGTGACTCGTTTTTCCGTCGCCTGGATCGCGTCCACAATAAATATGCTCATCGTAAGGAGCACCTAATAAATTTGGTGAATGAAAATGGATTTCCGGATGCTTTTTTATAATATCTTGCACAAGAGTAACATATTTCCCAAAATTTTCATCATTACAATAAATAACGACACTATCTCTCCTGTTAATTCCTGGTTCGTTATTTATTTTAAAATCAAAATCATCATATTTTTTCTCCAATAAACTAGCTATCAACGTATTTGCAAAATAATGTAAATCATGATTATCAATGCTTAAATACATTTTTAATAAATTTTCCTTTGGCTTAGCTGTTTTTCCTGAGATTCCAATCCAACCAGAATTGTTGTTCTTTAAATCTTGTTTGAGTCTATCTAGCTTATCAGGATTCACTCGACTTATATTGGAAAGATATCTTTGATACTCTTCCAATGTGATTCCTTCTTTACTTAATGAGGAGTATCCAACTATAAAGCGATTGAATTCATTTTCATTAAAATCACTTTGATGATCGAGAATCACTAGGTCATTATATAACATTGGTTGAAAACCGACAAAATTTTTTAATATATCAAAAAGCTCGTTTCCCATCATATCCCTCTTCCTTGATTATTACTATATTTAGTATATCATCAATCGAATTATTTCAAAAGTTAAAACTAACAAAAAAGAACTGTGTTTACAGTTCTACTATTTTTTATATTTTCCATATTCTTTTTGATATGCTAGCACTTCCTCTTCGTCTTTTCGTAATTCTTGCAACGATTGAAGGTCAGCCTTTGTTCTTTTGATATCTCGATTCCAATCGAAAAAGGCATCAAAATGCCAGCATAATGCTTTGGAACTTATTAAAATAAAACCACTTGCGAATAATCCAGCACCGTTTTGAAGTGCAAATAAACTACAGATAGGAGCTAAGAAAGCAGCAGCATTGATATAATGAATATGAATCTTTTTACTTGTGCTTATCTCTTTTGAACTCATCTTTATTTCCCTTTTTTGTTTTTTTAAAGCATGATATGCACATACAGAACCAATACTCAGTCCTTGATAAACAGTTCCTGCAGGAAATATAGGATCGTAATCACCCGCCATCAAAAACGCTAACGCAGAAACTTGCAACACGCCTCCACTTAACGCTACAAGTCGATAACGACGAAGTGTAGCAAATTCTGCCTGCTTCAAAGATATCATCAAGTCCGTTTCTTGAAGGGCTTTTTCCTCAGACGATAAATTTATATTTTCTTTTTTCAAATTTCATCTCTCCAAACGAGTTGTAGTATAACATACTACTTTATACCTGTCAAATAGAATAGATCAATTTCAAACTGCCATCGTCCCTTACTTGATATATCTTGTCTTTCTCTACTTTACCTTCTAACGACTCTGGAACACGTTTCAAATAGATATAATCATAATCTTCTATTTTATTTTCATCGAACGAACTTGCAATTGTAATATGATTTAAATTTTCTTTTGATGTCACGTTCATATAATATCTTACCTTTGCATATTCGATCTCAAGTAATGTTGGATCGTAAATCAGTACATCGTGTTCTTTGGCAAGTATCCCTATTTCTCTCCACTCTCGATCGAGATTCAAATCCCGCTGATCAAACCATCCTAATATCTGTGCATATGGAACAAATAAGCAAAAAATACAAATCCCTATAATATAATCTTTTGGCTTTTGAAACCGTTCAAATATCAGTAACATTCCCGCAATCAAGACAGTGTTAATAAAAATGACTATGTACCGATCGTAAGAAGAAAGTCTAACAGCATCGTATGGGTCCATTTGAAACAAATACATCAGCAATAATGTAAGTGGATACAAAATAGCTCCACCGATCATAAGAACGTTAAAATACTTTAATATTTTACGTTCTTCTTTTTTGCTTCTCTGGTAAATCCAATAAGCCCCCAACAGAAATACGATCAAAATAGAGATATAATCAAGCGTGATTGGATCTGAAATAATTTTCAATTGAAAAAAGCTCTTTAAAAATTGAGAAATTACTCCTGTTTGAACATCATTCCATTGAAGGGTAATCAGATTGCCTATCTCTTTCAAAGACATCGCATTTTGATGCTGAAGTGGTGTATCGAATAATGAAAGACACAGGCTCCAACTAAAGCGAGTTAAAATAACTACTGTTGCAAGAAGGAAAAATGACTTCCACTGATCTATTTTTTTTACTTTAAGCGTAATTCCCCAGTATAATATAACAATGAGAGCAAAGTAAAATCCTATATCTTTTAATAATGTCAACGTTGCAAGAGAAAAAGTTAGCAAAGTCAAATCAAACTTTCCGGTATGCTTACCTATTTTTTTAGTAATGAAAAGCATCGAAAAAGCAAATAATATTCCAAGTAAGCCATCGACATAAATACAATTATAATAACTAGTAAATAAAATCGTCGGTAAGAAAAGAGCGAGAATAAGATAGAAAAAGAAATTTTTTCTCGTTACTTTAAGAAATGGCAACATCAAAGATGCACCAAATAAATAAAATGTGATGAATAAAATAGTTTCGCTAAAAAATCCACACAACGACATAAAAGTATATTGTAAAAGAGAAATGGCTGGTGGATAAGACGGATACATAATATAGTCCATATGAAATGATAGCTGATGTGATTCCCACATAGCTTTCACGACAGTTCCCCAATGTCGATATTCATCAATGTAAGAAATATGTCGATTAAAATTAAAAGAAAAGAAAATCAGAAATAAAAGAAAATATAGCAATAAGATCGGATCATATAAGTATTGTTTTATTTTTTCTTTCCACTTACCTCTTATCCGATATATACCATAACCAACTGTTATTCCATAACAGACCAAAAGCATCCTAAAGACAAGGCGTAAATCTAAAAATAACCCTCCTATATACATCCATAAAATTATGGAGAAAAAGGAAAAAGGAATCGTATACTTGAGTTCCTTTTCAACAATGACACTAATGGAAAAGGAAAGCAAAATAATAAATAAAAATATTCCTAAGAAATAAAATACCATATTATCTCCTCTTTCCTTTCCACATCATCTTATAGACCTGTACTGAATCATAGATTGGTCTAAAAGAAGAAGCTTTCTTTTCTTTATGATACACTGTTGCAATTTGACACTCTCGGATTTCTCGACCCTTTTTTACCAGATCAATCAATACCATAAGTTCATATTCATATCTGTCCCCTTCTAACTTACATAAATCAGGTAGTAAGAAACAAGGGAAAATTCGAAATCCAGACTGCGTATCATGAATTTGTCTATGATAAAGTCGTGCAAAGATAAAATTCGTCAAACGATTGGAACATTTTCTCACAAAAGGTACTTGCTTTGCACTAAAATCTCGAATTCCAAGAATGCACTTTGTAGCATCTTCTAAAAACAGTTTGGCTAGTCTTTTTACATCCGATATCGTGTGTTGTCCATCTGCATCTACTGTAATGACTCCTATGCAACTATTATCTTGTTTGCAAATAAAGGAAAAGGCTTTTTTCAAGCTATAACCTTTCCCTTTATTTCTTTTATTATGTAAAATTATAACTTCTTTATTTTCTCGTACTTGCTCAAAAATAGACTGAAAGTATTCATCGCTTCCATCGTTTACTATAATGATTTTTAAAAAACCTAATTTTATCAGTTCCCCGACGTATGAAACCATTCTTTTTGGCGGATTGTATGCCGGTATTACAACAACTAACTCTTTCATTCTATAGTTTTTTTACACTTTCTATATCGATCGTAAGATAAGGACGGATATCCATTCCATATATATAATGATATCCCGAATCAACCGACCAAAAATATCCACTGGTATACCCTTTTGGGACAATAAAGTTAACAAGCCAATATGCTCCATTTGTCAATTCTAATGTACTGGTAAAAAATCCGACAATCCCAGAGTTATTGTGGTTATAAGAATATTGGTAATCTGTAATCCAACCTAATCCTATATTGGCGAGATTAACATTAACACCACGGTTTAAATTTGCGTCTGGGTCTTTCAACCAAATCAAATTTTGAAGTTCTTCTCTACTGATCAATGTGACATTATAATAAGTGGTCGTTCCCCCAGCACTCGTTATATTACTTTTCCAATTTCGCGTCAAATAATTGAGCGTACTGTATACCTCAGAATCTTCAAAACGCGTCACAGGGGTTCCACTAAATTTAGAGAACCCTTCTGCTTTATCCGAAAGTAACTTGAGGTATTTTTCCCCTACCTCTACTACGTGAAATGTCGGTGAAAGGCCTAATACTTCTACTTGGTCTCCTACCTTAAATCCCATATTTTTATGAGCAGTAATATTAAAATTTAACGATGTCGTAAGCACAGAATATCCGACAGTCAAAAAGAGCATTGCTGAAAATACGATTCCATAAATAAGATTCCGGTTTGTCTTTCGTTTTCTTATTTTTCGCATACAACCATGCTCCTTTCACTATCTTTGACTCTCTATTATAATTTCATTGTAGTTGAAATTTTTTTACTTGTCAATCATTTCATCATTTCTCGCGCATCTTAGACAGTTTTATCTAAATCTTCTAGTTTTACACTTACTAATTTACTAACACCAGACTCTTGCATCGTAATTCCATAGAGGACATCCGCATATTCCATCGTCTTTTTCTTATGCGTAATCAAAATAAATTGCGTTTTCTCTTTTAAAGATTCGATGTATTTACCAAAACTATCTACATTTGCTTCGTCTAGTGCAGCTTCTACCTCATCTAAAATACAGAACGGAACTGGACGAGATTTTAAAATTGCAAATAACAGACTGATTGCAGTAAATGTCTTCTCTCCTCCTGAAAGAAGTGAAATACTCGTAAGTTTCTTTCCCGGCGGACTGGCAACAATCTCGACACCTGTTTCTAAAATATGATCTTCATCGGTAAGACGTAAATCAGCATTTCCTCCACGGAATAACTCTTTAAATGTCTCTGTAAAGTTTTTACGGACTGTTTCGAACGTCGTAACAAATTCTTTTTCCATTACTTCATCCATCTCTTCGATGATCTCAAGTAAGGTATCTTCCGCTTTTTGTAGATCCTCTTTTTGATTTAATAGGAAATTGTAACGTACACTTACGCGTTCATACTCTTCGATTGCACCTAAATTGACTTCACCTAGTTCTTTTAGTTTGGCTTTTAACCGACTTACTTTCATACGAGCACTTTCAACATCGCTATCTAATTCGTAAAGTGTGATCGCTTTTTCATAAGTCATTCCGTAATTTTCAGAAAGTGATGCAAGTAACGTATCTAACTTAACATCCGCACGGTTTAACTCAATTTCTAAGTTTTTCAATTCTTTGCTCTTTTGTGTTAAAATGCTATTTTCTTGCTTATAAGAAAACTCTATCTCCCCTAGTTGCTCTGTTACATCTGCTTTTTCTTTCTTTACTTGCTCTAGAGTTCTCTCAAGATCATTCTTTTCTTGTTCTACTTGATAGTATCTCTTTAAAATCTGATCTTCTTCTTCACTGAGCGATTGATTTAAAATATTTCCTGTTCCTATCTTTTCTAGTTGTACTTGTTCTAATTTAACTTGTACTTCTTTTTGCTGGATTTGTTTTTGACGATAACTTTCTTCTTTTGTGACAGTTTCTTTTTGAATCAAATATAACTTGTCCTCTTTTGATTTCAAGTCGTGATCGACTTCGTTCATCTTGTTTTCTAATGTTTCTATCTCATTGGTTAATGCTTCTTCTTCTTTTAATGCTTTTTCTAATTCATACTTTTCACTAACGATATTACTTGTCTTCTTGGCTTTTCCTCCAGTGACAGATCCACCTACATGAATCAATTCTCCATCTAGTGTCACTATTTTATAGCGTCCCATCAACTTGCGAGATATTTCATTCGCATGATCCAAATCCGTTGCAACGATCACGTTACCAAGTAAATTTTTCATGATTCCATCGTACATTGGATGATACTTGATCAACGTAGATGCGATAGCGACAAACCCTGGCATATGAGAGACACTACTCAAAACGTTTACTTCGATTTCTTTTGGCTTTATTACGTTGATTGGAAAAAAGGTTGCACGTCCGAGTGTGTTTTGCTTTAGATAATTGATACATACTTTCGCAACGTTCTCGTTATCTACAACCAAATAATGACTTGCTCCTCCAAGTGAAGTGGAAATTGCTGTCGCATATTTTTCTTCTACTTCGAATAGTTTACCGATGACATGATGAATTCCAGTTAACTTTGGATGATCCAAAATATTCTTAACAGCAGATGGCAGTGAACTATTGTGTTCGATCGATGTACGTAATTGATCGATTTGATGTACTTTCATCGTCTGACGTTTGAAAAGGTCAGAAAGTTGTGCCTGTAGCGTCTGTTTTCGACTACGACTTTGTTCTAACTGACGTTCCGCATTTTCCCTTTCATTTTGAAATTGTTCTAAATCTTTTTTCGCTAATTCAATTTCACCAACTAAGGCATGTAAGTCTGTTTGAAGTTTTAATTCCTGTTCTTTTAATTGCACGATCGCATCGTGTAATTTTTGGTCCTCTACTTCGTACTTTTTACGCTCCAATAAAATTTGCTTTTGCCCATTGATTCTCTCTAACTCAGTCGTTTTTTCGATCCAATCTTTTTGTACTTGATTCCACTTTTGCTCTAGTGCATCTAAAGTTACTTTAAACTTTGTAATCTCTGCTTCACTCGTACGACTATTAGATCCCATATTTAAAATTTCTTCGTTGAGGGTATCTACCTTTGCTTTATTTAATTGATACGATGTATTCAAAGTAGTAATATCGTGCGTAATTAACGCGATCTCTGTATTTTCTAACTTTCCTTTTACTTCTTTATAAAGTAATGCTTTTTCTCTTTGTTCTTTTAAAGGTTCTACCTGTTCTTTTAATTCTTCGATGATATCATCGACACGATTCATATTATCGTGCGTACGTTCTAACTTACGAAGTGCCTCCTCTTTTCTCTTTTTGTATTTGAGAACACCTGCAGCTTCTTCAAAAATAATACGTCGTTCACTTGGCTTGTTACTGATAATTTCTTCAATCTTTCCCTGCGAAATAATATTAAAACTCTCTTTTGCAATTCCTGTATCTAATAAGATATCCGTGATATCTTTCAATCTACAACGTTCCCCATTGAGTAGATACTCATTTGTTCCATCTTTATAAACACGTCTTTGAATAGAAACTTCAGTATAGTCGACATTTAAATATCGGTCACTATTATCGAAGACGAGCGTAACACTTGCAACATTTTGCGCATTTCTCGATTTACTACCAGAAAAGATAACGTCGCTCATGTTTCCATCTCCACGAAGAGATTTGACAGACTGCTCTCCAAGTACCCACCGAACCGCATCTACGACATTGCTCTTTCCACTTCCATTCGGACCGACGATTCCAGAAATTCCTGTTCCTAATTCGATATTGATCTTATCTGCAAACGACTTAAACCCGTGTGCCTTAATTTCCTTTAAATACATCCTATCACCTATTTCAACTCTTTTATTATACTATAAATCGACAAAAAAAGGAATCAATCCTTTAATGTACAAGATAATCGCTTAAATAATCGACTCCGTTCATCACCGTATCTTTAATGTAGTATCCTATTTCTTTGATGCGATGATTTTTAGCATCTTTTACTTCTACGACATAAAGATAAGATTGTCCATATTTTTCTTGTTTAGTACTAACTTGATATCGTTTGTATTTCTCTTGAATATTTTCTAATAGATCTAGATCTTCTCCGTAAAAATAGATCGTTCCCTTCGTAATATAGATACTATCTTTTACAAATGTTTTAGTATAAAGTGCGATTTCTTCAGTCGCACATATAATCGTATCAATTCTCTTCTTTTTAAATTTTTTACGAAGTTTTCGAATGTTCAATTTTTTCGTTCGCCCTGATTGTTCCTTATTTAATTCTCCAGTTTGATCGTTTAAAAGAGTACATTCTGTAATTTTATCATTTCTTTCTATTTTATCTAAAAGCTTAGGTTCGGCAAGACCGATTCCAATTAAATTTCCCTCTAAGTCTTTCACGATGTTACATAGTTCTCGTTCTACTTTTTTCATATGTTCTCCTCACAACTCAATCGATCATTTACGACGTAACTTGCACAGTATAGCCCTGCAACACTCGGCACGAATGCAGTCGATCCGATTACTTTCGACTCGTTAGGGCATGGGAGTTCTTTACTACAAACGACGATGACATCATCACTTAAACCACGGTCTCTGATTTTCTTTCTCATCACACGAGCGAGAGGATCATTCTGTGTCCGCTTTAACTCCATAATTTCTACTTTGGTCGCATTTAACTTGTTTCCCGTTCCCATACATGAAATTAACTTAATATGATGTGTTTGTGCATACTCGATTAAAGCAAGCTTCGCATCTACGGTATCACAAGCATCTACGATATAATCAATCCCATATGGAAAAAGCAAGTCTTCCACTGTCTCAGATGTTAGAAATTCTTGCATTCCAATCACTTCACATTCCGGATTGATATCTTTGATTCTCTCTTTCCATACTTCGACTTTTGATCTTCCTATATTAGAATGAAGCGCCATCAATTGGCGATTCAAATTCGTAATATCGATCGTGTCGTGGTCGATCAAAATAAGTCTTCCTACACCACTTCGACACAATGCTTCTGTCGCATAGCTTCCAACTCCGCCTAATCCAACGACGAGAACCGTCAAGTTTTTAATCTTTTCTATTTTTTCACCGATCAATAATTCAAATCGACTCAATTGATCCATTTTTTCACCTCATTTATATATTCCTTTTTTACATGACAAAAGGAATACTAGATACATAGTAATATTTTTTCTTTTGAAATAATTGAATCAAGTCTAATAAAATACCGATTCCAAAAAATCCAAAAGTGAAGGCATACAAGATTCCCATAAAATATTTACCTTCGTAGAATTTATGACCTCCAAGCCATCCTAGTAATAAACAAAGAGGAATGCTGATCCATTTACAATATGGGCCACGAACGATTCCATAGTTGACAAACGGACGTTTTTTGTCGCTGTCGAGAGGTCTACCTTGTTCGAATGTTTCTTCCTCTTGATATCTCTCTTCATATGGTCTCACTGACTCTTTTTGTTCTAACGTATATCCACAATGCTTGCAAATCGTACTACCAGGTTGAATCTTTCCTGCACAGTTAGGACAAATATTTTTCTTCAAACTGATTCCTCCTTATCATTCTTATTTGTACGCCTTTTATTATACCATGTTTTACGATAAAAGAAAAGACACGCACGTGTCTTTCAACCTTATTCTTCATCGCTTTTTCGAAAACACTAAAGCGTTTTTAACGCAGCTTTAATCGCCTCTACCTTATCTGTTTGCTCCCATGATAGCTTGTTAGCATTCCATCCAAAGTGTCCATAATTAGATAAGGTTTGAAATTCTACTTTATCTAGAGAAAGCGCTTCTATCATCTGTGATGGTCTAAAATCAAACACCGTTTCAATAACGTGAAGAAGCGTCTCTTCTGGATATCGCGCAGTATCGAATGTATCGATTGAAATCGAGATAGGATTTGCTACTCCAATCGCATAACTTACGGAAACTTCACATTTACGGCAGCAATTTGCAGCAACTAAATTCTTTGCAACATATCTCGTATAATAAGCGGCTGTACGATCTACCTTTGTTGCATCTTTCCCACTAAAAGCACCACCACCATGATGGCCGATTCCACCATAAGTATCAGCGATGATCTTTCTTCCAGTTAAACCGCTATCTGCAGCAGGTCCACCTAAGACAAAACGTCCCGTCGGATTGACTAAAATCTGAATTGAAGCACTATCCCATCTTGCTTCTAATACTGGATCGATCACATGTGTTAGTAAATCTTTACGTAATTGCGCTAATGCGATATTTGGTTCGTGTTGAGTCGATATCAATATCGTTTGAATGCGTACAGGTTCCTCTCCATCGTATTCCACCGTCACCTGTGTTTTTCCGTCTGGTCTTAAATATGGAATCAATTGTTCCTTTCGTACCACTTCTAAACGGTGTGCTAATTTCGTTGCAAGTTCGTATGGATATGGCATTTTATTGTCCGTATCAGAACAAGCGTATCCATACATCATTCCTTGATCACCAGCCCCTAGTTGTCCAACGACATCTCGTGCTTGATCGACTCCCATCGAAATATCCTCAGACTGCGTACGAATATCTATATCGATTGGAATCGTATTTCCATTAAATTCTAACGTATCATGGTCATAACCAATTTCACAGATCGTTTTTCTAATCAGTGGTTCTATTTCTATTTTTGCCTTAGAACGAACTTCTCCCATGACAAATACACGACGATAACTCATCGATACCTCGACTGCCACATGGCTCTCTGGATCTTCTTTCTTATATGCATCTAAAATAGCATCTGCTACTTGATCACACACTTTATCAGGATGCCCACAAGTGACAGACTCACACGTTACTAATCTTTTCATTTCTATCCTCCACTAAAAAACTCCTTAGAAAGACTAAGGAGCACTCCTCATCTTTCGGTTTCCCGTAGGTTAGCACCACACACTATGGTAGGTTGCTGGGTTTCACAGGGCCTATCCCTCCACCACTCTTGATAAGGTTACATACAATATAAATGCTAGAAGGACAGTTAACGATAAAACCCAGTCTCCCAGGTGGGCATCACATGAAACACATTAGGATCCTTGCTCACAAGGGCAAGTTTTCAACACCGTATTTCAATTAGATTCCCAATCGTTATATTTTAGAGTTTTTTCTTAATCTTTATCCCCCTAGCATCTTCATTATATCATAATTATATGCGAAAAGATAGTAGTTATGTAGTTTTTTTGCCTAAATCTTTTCAACACTATTAGTGCGAAGTTTTATAATCCATCATCGCTTTGTAAACTGCTTTGATCTTTTCTTTTTTATCGTGATTCATATCTACGAAACTTAAATGAAGTTGGTATCCACTATCAAAACATAATCAATCTTGAAAATCAAGACGACATTATTACGTATACTAATTGTCTTGCTTTGAGGTTGGTTCTTTTTCGTAATACTCTAAGAAGCTATGTTTTTCTCCATTCCACCGATATCCTAAGATCGTATTCATATTTACATTTTCACTCGATTTAAAAATATGAATATCTGCATCTTCATATAAATCCACCAATTCTTTTACAAGTCTTTTCATTTCTTCTCTTTTTCCACTACCCTTTTTCGTAACAGAACATGCACAATCGATAAACGTAAGTTCATTATAACGAACCCATGCTTCTATATCTTTTTCTTTGATGTAGTAAAGAGGACGAATGAGTTCCATTCCCTCAAAGTTGTCGCTATGAAGTTTCGGCAACATAGAAGAATATTGACCAGTATAGATCATATTCAAAAGAATCGTTTCGATCACATCGTTAAAATGGTGTCCTAAGGCGATTTTGTTACAACCCAATTCTTTTGCTTTCGCATACAAATTTCCTCTTCTCATGCGAGCACATAAATAGCAAGGTGTATTGTTGTATCCAACACTTGTCTTTTCTGCAACCTTAAAAATGTCAGCGTGAAAAATCTCAGCATTGATATGAAGTTTCTTTAAATTTTCTTCTACTTTCTTTCGATTCTCCTCCTGATACCCTGGATCCATTACGATATAACTGACATCAAAGTCGAATTGCCCATGGCGTTTTAACTCCTCCATACATTTTGCAAGTAACATAGAATCTTTCCCACCACTAATGCATACTGCGATGTGATCATTCGGCTGTATCAAATCATAATCTTTGATAGCTCTTACAAATTTACTCCATAACTTACGACGATATTTTTTTATAATACTTTTTTCTATTTTGCGATATTCTTCCATAACGACCTCCTCATTTATCATATCATAAAAAAAGAGATTATCACAATCTCTATAATACGAATAACGTCCATAAAATAACGATAATTCCCATAGCGACACGATACCACATGAAAATTTTGAAATCGTGTTTTTTAATATATTTCATTAAAAACTCGATACATAGAAGTCCCGTGATAAATGCTACTAAGATTCCGACTGCAAAAATCCCTGCATTAGATGCGATCAGTGTCACTGTGTTATCTTTGAGTAGTGTTAAGAAAGATGCTCCAAAGATTACTGGTGCAGATAGATAGAATGAAAACTTCGCTGCATCCTCACGATTTAATTTCATCGCACGTGCTGCAGAAATCGTTGTTCCACTTCTCGAAAAACCTGGAATCAAAGCGAATACTTGAGCACATCCGATTACGAGAGCATCCGTCCACTTCATATCCTCGAATGTTTTTTTCTGCTTGAAATATGCATCCGCCAAATAGATGATAATTCCCATGAAGATAAGAGCACAGGCGATTAGGATAAAGTTACCACGAACTAGTTCTTCGATCGTTGTTTCAAATAAAACTCCGAAAATAGCAGCAGGAATCGTCGCGATTAAAATAAACCACATCAATTTTCCATCTGTCGATTTTGGCTTTGTAAATCCACTGATTAAAATCTTCCAGAAATCTTTAAAAAAGTAAATCAGAATAGCAAGTAACGTTCCTAAATGTAATGCGATATCAAACGTCATTGCGATGTTGCTTCCAATATCACTTCCAACACCAAAGACGTCTCTAAAAATAATCAAATGGGCAGAAGAAGAAATCGGCAAGAATTCTGCAATTCCTTGTACGATTCCTAAAATGACTACTTCTAACCAAAGCATGTTATTCATCTCCTAACTTATAGGCAATGAGTCCACCGATTGCCATGAAAATAATTCCTATTAAAATTTGAGGTACAGAAAATACTAGATTTTCTACCTCGTTATAAGTAGAAATTGGAATTGCAAGAATACTTGCAAAAATGAATCCCAACACTCCATAATATGTTTTTGTCTCAAACTTTTTCAATAAAAATTCGATGATTTTAGAAATGAGCACAATTCCTACTAACACACCAACACCAAAGATACCTGCAATCATGATATTCTCTCCTAAATTTTCGAATTTCGTCAGAGACTTTACGACCTTTAAGATTGGGTAATAATATCCGAGTAACATCAATACTAAAGACCCGCTCACGCCTGGAATTACCATCGTTGCTGCAGCGATCATTCCGACGAAAAATAGAATTATGTATCCCCAAAGATCTAGACCACTCAAATTCACTTTTGCAGTCGTTCCGAATAATTGATCTGCAAATGCCATCACGATAACGAGCGAAAAAGTCATGAGAAGAATGATCCAACTAGAAATTTGTTTTCCCTCTTTCTTCCCTTTGACTTTGTGATATAACATTGGAATTCCTCCGATTACAAGTCCTACGAAAAATAATGTCGTCGGAATTGGAAAATGTTCGTACGAATAATCGATCACACGACTCATCGATAAAATAGCAAGGCAAAGTCCAATCGCAATTGGCAATAAGAACTTAATATTTTCTTTTAAATTAGAGAAAAAGTGACTAATTGCTCCAATAAAACGTTCGTAAATTCCGAGTGTTAAAGCGAGCGTTCCCCCACTGACTCCTGGAATAATGTTAGCAATTCCCATGATAAAACCTTTTACTCCAAGAATGATATTTTCTTTTATTTTCTTCATGTACTCACTCCTTTTATTTTGACTTATCCATTATACCATATTTTACTTCTTTTGTTCTATTTTATTTCACGATAAATTCCATCTATAATAGAATACAAATAACATTTGATTTCTTTGTTCGTAATCTTTTTTAAATACGTCCTGTACCCATTCAATTGGTCATCGTAACTTTTAGAATCGATATTCTTTAATTTATAATCGACGATCAAGAAAGTATTTTCTGTTTCGATCAGTAAGTCGATCATACCGTGTCTACCTTCATCAGTAAATTCATATTCTCGGTAAATCTCAATTGGTTGAATATCTTTTAAAAACGCCACTTGAAAAAATTCCTCTATTAATTTTGTGATCGATCCATCGATGTGATGTTCTTGATAGAATGCTTCTCTATTGTTCCAATCGATCAATTCTAAAAGTCTATGGAATTCCGTTCCTTTTTCCATCATGTCTCTTTCTTTTAGATCTGGTAACGTACTTTTTTTAGAATATCTTCCTCTTTGTTTTTCTTCTTTTCTTCCTTCGTAGTGAAAGTATGTAAACGGACTTGTAATTTCATCTTTTCTTTCTATCGTTGGTATCTTATCATAATCGTGCGTACAAGCTGTATCATCCAAGCTTACACTACGACAATAAGGTTTTAAAGCATTCTTAATCGATATCAACATATCTAGAAAGCTTCGATATCGAAGTTTATTCGCATCTGTCGTATCATCGATTTCTTGCTCGTAATCTTGTAGAGGAGCTACCATGATCATCTTTTCTTTGGCACGTGTCGTCGCAACGTAAAATAAACGAATCTTTTCAGAGATATCTTTCTCATAATATTCTTCTTTTACGAGCGTTTTTAAAATCGTATCTTTGAGTCCTTCCTCCCATACAGGCAAGACAAATCCGTACGTCTGATTTAACAAGTAGCGGTCTTTAAAATCTTCTTTAGAAAACGTCTTATATAGACCACTATAATAGCAAAGAGGAAACTCCAGTCCTTTCGACTTATGAATCGTCATCAATTGCACTGCATTCTGCGTTTCTTTTCCCATTTGAAACTGAACGTCGATTTTCTCCTCGTATGCGGTTTTAAAGTAATCTGTAAACTGTGGTAAATCGTATCCAAGTTTTTCTAAAGACTGTGCTAGATTCAAACAATATTCCATCTTCGCATGAGTTAGAGCGACATCTGTCTTCGTCATTAACTTTTCATAAAAGTGAAACGTCTCCAAAATTTTTCTTAAGAGTTGTTCTAAAGAAAGGGTTGGCAATAACTGATACACTTCTCGTATGTTAGATAAAGCCTCCACCAATGATTCTCTTTCTTTCCATGCCTGATAGAAAGAGATATTCTTTTCTTTTGCACCTAAAAACATTGAAAAGATTTCTTCATCTTGGTAGGAAAAGAGAAAACTACGAAGTAATCCCATCACGTGATGACGGAACGTCGTACTGTTATAATCTTTTTTTTGCATACAAGTTAAAATCGTAAGGATACTATGCAAGACAAAGATCTCATCAGAAATCACAAATCCATCTTCTTTATGAATATTCATTGGTATTTGTAAATATGTAAATATCTTTTTATATAAATCGAAATTCGTCTTACGGTCTATTAATATCGTAATATCACGATATTCTAAATCTCTAATTTTTCCCTCTTTCATATCGAACACTGGATAGTGCTCTTTTATTTTTTTTGCAATGTCAGAAGCGATTAAAAACGCTTCGATCTCTTCTTTTCGATAACTGCGATCGAGATAAGCATAGTCTAAAACTTCCAACTGATGATCAACTTCACACGCACCTTTTTCTTCGTATGAAGTGTTTCCGAAGATCATCTCGTGCCCTTCTGTATAGTTGACTCCTCCCAATCTCTCATTCATCCACCGTTCGAACAAGAAGTTGATCGAAGATAAGACTTCTCTTCTCGAACGAAAGTTTTTCATAAGATCGATCTTACAACCAACATTAGGATCTTGATAAGATTTATACTTTTCCATAAAAAGCGATGGATTGGCATTACGGAAACTATAGATCGATTGTTTCACATCTCCTACCATATAAACATTATTGTTGGCGATGAGAGAAATAAAGTAATCTCCAATATCGTTCGTATCTTGATACTCGTCGATCATAATTTCCTTGATCTTCGACTGATACTGTTTTCGAATATCCGGATACTTTTCGAAGAGTATCACTCCAAAACGAGTAATATCGCTAAATTCAAATACTTGATATTTTTTCTTTAGTGCCATGAGTTTTTCTTCAAATCGTTTTAAAATCTTGATTACAGCTTTCGCACTCTCTTTCGTGCTTCTATATTCATCGATCACAGACTGTGCGCTTTCGTAATCACATAACTCTTTTATCGCTTGATAATATTTCTTGAGAGGATCGTAATACTTTTTAACTTCTTCCTTTTCTTCATCCTCTACTTTCTTACTCGTCGTCATGCTCGGTAACGACTTTGGTAATAATGCTACGATCTCATCGTAAGTATTCACATGTTCTAGAGGTTCTAAAATCGTATACAACTTTTCATACCAGTCTCTTAAAACTTCGTTATATATGACATCTTCCATCTGCTCTAAGATTCTAAGCATAGAATCTTTCTCTCTTAGAATTACCTTTGTATAATCATGAATTAGTTTCTCTTCGAAGGAAGGATTATAATGTGTCGACTCATAAGTATCTAAAAACTCATCTTTCTTTTGAATCGTCTCTAACTTGCGATACATTGATAGCATCGCCGTCTGCATCTTTTGATCACTTTTCAAAGTAAAAGTATCCATGAATGCTAGAAAGCATGGATCTTCTTCCTCAAACAATTCTCTAAACACGTCATCCATCAATTCTTTTTTCTTACTTTCGATCATGACGCTATCGCAAATATTTACATCTTTTTCAAGTCCTAAGAGATAGTGATACTTTTTGACGAGGGCTAAACTATAGCTATCAAATGTACAAATATCTGCTGTATCTAGTAGATCCAACTGAGAAGCGAGCGCGACATTCCCTGCCTCTACTTCTTTCACGAGTTTTTTTCGTACACGTTCTTTCATCTCGAAAGCTGCTGCATTGGTGAAGGTTAAAACGACGAGTTCGGAAAGAGAGATTCCAGATTTTAACTTTTCGATAATTCTCTCTGTTAATACAGCAGTTTTACCACTTCCTGCTCCAGCACTGACGATAATATTATGCCCAGTTTCATAAATTGCCTGTTGTTGTTCTTCTGTAAAGTGCATCTTATAAATCGCCTTCTTCCTTCATAAATTCTAAGTTTTTATACTCTTTTCGTGCTACAACATCTTCTCTTTGCATGAAACAAATGTTACGGTACGGACAAAATCTACAACCCGTAATATCTTGCTCGATTCCAATCTTCTTCGGATTGATCTTAAAATCAGCTTTCAAAATATGATCAATCGCTTCTTTGATATGACCTTCAACGATCGCAAGTAATCTTTCTAGTTCTTGATCATCTAATGCTTTGACATAGTGATAATAACTTCCATCTTTTTTTACTTTCATCGATTGAATAAAAGAATTCTCTAAATTCGTATCGATTCTATCTAAAATCTCACGATCCTTGGTCGTATATCCATTCCAACGATAAGCACTTTCTTTTCTCTCTTGATAAGTTTTTCCTTTTTCGTAAGGAAGTAAATCTTTCATAATGTTCTGCCAATACATTCCAGCAAACCGAGTATTCGAATTGGTCTTTAAAAGTAAGTAATAATAAATCAACAGTTGCATATTTAATCCGTAAATCACTGGATTGAAATTCGTTTCGATCGTACCCGTTTTATAATCGATAATAAGTACGTATTCATAATCTCCGATTGTAAGTGTCATTACTTTATCGATAAATCCCTTTAATATCACCGGGATTTTGTGATCGAAAGCAATTGAAAATTTCTCTTCGTAATAAGTTCCTTCAAACTTGGTATTTGCAAGTTGTTTTTTTATGATATCGATCAATGAGATGATCTCTTCTTTATATTTTTTCTGATAGAATCGATCTCTTTTTTCAAGTTCTAGCGTCTCATAGTATTCTTTCATGACATCGTCGATCACTTCGTCATAAGTATCTAGGTTTTCCTTTAATACTCTACACAAAATGGCATGTACAATGTTTCCAAGTAACGTACTTGTCGTCTCTTCTTTTTTGTCGTAGAGTTTTAAAACATGATTTAAATAATAACGAAATTGACACTGATAAAACGTTTGAATCGAAGAATAAGATAAAGTTAGTTCCTGTAAATAGCGATGAAGCTTTTCCTCACCGATTCCTTGAAATTCATGGTGATACGTTTGATATACGTTCGGAACATGAGAGGAAAGATCCTGAAACTCTTTTGTCTTTTCTTGATATTTTACATATTGATCCCAAGCACATGCGAGTAAATACTGATTATATAACTCTTTATCATACGTATATGTAATATTCTTTTCTAAAAGAACGTTACGCTCTTTTAAAAGATCGATCAAAGGACTTTCCGCATACTCTCCACTACGACTCTTTCTAGCATAGGAAAGATATAAATGCTTCGTATGTAAGATTTGTTCTAACAGCACTTCTTTTTCTCTTTTGTTTTTCTCTTGAGATGTTTCGATTTGGATCATTTCTTTTTCGATATCGGACAAATAATCGTCATCTCTAGCAATACGAGGGGTACACCCTAAACTCATTCCAAGGGCAAATACGATATCTCCCTCTTTCGCCTCTTCTAAGGAAGATATTTCACTGACACAATTTTGATATCGTGGCTTAGCATAATACTTCGTATGACATAAATATAAAATAGCATCATAACGATCCATTGGATCCAACGATAACGTTTCTTTTTCAATTTGTACAAGTTGTTCAAAAAGTTCATCTTCAATTGCCGATGTTACAGATAACTCGTCTAAAGCATGATCGTTTGTATGTCTCGATTCCAAATATTTTTGCACGATCGGATAAGTGTCCAATGGTTTTCGTTCGATGAAATCAAGAGGAATTTGAAAGAGTGAAAACAACCGGTGAACGGTCGCGTGATAATCAGAATTTGGCAGCCATAGTTTGATTCGGTTGATATCAGTTTGTTGTTTTAATAAGTCTAAAATTTGTTCTAACGTAGCAACGACTTCTTCTTCCACAGTATCGTAACTTCCATAAGAATACGTTCTATTTCCTTCTTCTATATTAGGATATATAATTTCATTATCCTGCTCCAAATCCGCAAAAATTTTCTTTTCTTTTTTTGTTAAATTTGTCTTTAGTACGACGATTTTTTTACGATGAAGATATGACGACAAAAATTGGTCTTGTTCCCATAATCCTGATTCGTGCAATTCCTTTTTCACTTCGACTAGCTCATGCAAGGTGGAACTTTCGTAATTTTTATCTTCGATCCATGGTAAGTTACGAGCGATCAATAAAGCGTTAGAAAGAGAAACTTCTTTCTTTTTTTGTATCGCAACTAAGGTCTCTATATGATAAGTTCCATACCATGCGAGGAGGAGTTCTCGCATCGTCAAAAATTTACAACGATATAGTTTTTTCTGTTGTTCTAGCGTTTCTAAAATCTTTTGTTTTTGCTTTGTATCTAAAACGATAATACAAGGTTCCATCCAGTATGCTTCTAACTTCATCTTACCACCTCACTCATTATATCATAAAGAAAAAAAGCTATCTAGCTTTTTAACGTTCGTAGACAACTTCTCCATCTTTGATCGTCTTCATTACGACGATATCTTTTAATTCCATTGGATCGATCGTAAGTGGATCTTGATCCAAAATTGCGAAGTCTGCTTTCTTTCCTACTTTCAAACTTCCTTTTTCATCCTCTTCGAAATATTCATATGCGGATCCAATCGTCACTGCCTTGAGAGCATCTAATACAGAAATTCTCTCCTCTTCCGCAAGAACTTTACCACTTCTTGAAATACGATTGACAGCACACCAGACAGAATGCATCATATTAGGTTTTGTAACGGGTGTATCCTGGTGGAAGTTGATTGGCAATCCTAACTTCAATGCAGAACCTGCTGGACTGATATGAGTTCCTCTATCAAGTCCAAAATTCTTAACGTGCACATCTCCCCAAAAATACGTATGTCCAACGAATATAGATGGAATCATGCCAATTTCTTTCATCAATTCTAACTGATCTTTTCGAACGGTTTGACAGTGAATCATAACAGGTCTCAGTGTACGATCATCTTTCTTTTCTAATGCTTTTTGATAGCAACGTAAGTACTGATCCGATGCAGCATCTCCATTACAATGAGCGAGTACTTGACGTTGATTATTTAAAGCACTTTCAATACAAGAAAGAACATCTTCATCTTTCATCCAAGGATATCCAGCATAGTCGCCACTATTTTCATAAGGTTGTGTCATCCAAGCTGATTTTCCTTGTGGGGAACCATCTAAAATAAGTTTATATCCACCTATCTTTAAATGATTATGATAAAACTTTGTATAATCCGCATGCTCCCTCATAATATTTTCGGCCCCGGCACTATAAAGTGGATAAGCGACGACATCGAGATATAAAACGCCACATTTTCCGGCCACTTTTAGTAATTCAACCGTCTCTTTGGTACTCGCACCATCTTGCACAGTCGTAATCCCATAACTTGCATATAACTTTTCTGCTTCCTTTAATAAGTTTAACGTATCTACTTGCATGCGACTACCAAATGCTTGATAAAGTTGCATCATTGCGCCTTCCTCAAAATATCCATTTGGTTCCATCGTACCATCGACTCTACCGAACTTACCTCCTTCAGGATCCTTCGTATCTTCAGTAATGTGAGCAAGTTCTAACACCTTGCTAGATCCACATCCCATGTGTCCGGAAACATGAGTGATAAAAATTGGCACTTCTTTTGAAACTTGATCTAGAATATCCTTCGTTGGATGCTTTTCTTCTTTTAATACGTTGTGGTCATAGCCAAATCCAATTAAAAC
>ERZ1643251.1793-NODE-1793-length-23392-cov-4.846167_pt1 | contig 23392 bp, 23 predicted proteins | sample MGYA00579261_ERZ1643251 | MGnify/ENA primary metagenome ERZ1643251 (study PRJEB29033, sample SAMEA4952267) | chicken gut metagenome | biome: Broiler Chicken; feature: Gastrointestinal Tract; material: Caecum | place: Ireland | collected 2018 | study: Broiler... | reverse complement strand
TTGTGCGAACCCTGATCAACAGCGCCGCTATGCTTAAAATGCCAAATCCCCAGGCTATGAGCTGCTCCATGATATAATTGGTCGGAAGGCCTGTGGCTCTGAACACCGCGATAAACATTCCCCAGACAACAAGAAAATAAAAGGCGGTTTTTTTCGCTCCTTCACTCTTGAGGAGAAATAAAAGCAGTATTCCCAGTATACTGATTACGCTCATTCCTACAAACATTAAAAAATAAAGTCCCATTTTTTTTCCTCGCTTTCGTTTTGTATGATAACAGCATACATAGGAAACTTAAATAAATCTGAGAGACAATTCTGAAGAATTCTGAATTTCCTCATTCAGAGGAATTATAATTTCAATCAGGAAGGATTCCTCATCTTCTGTGATGGTAACGGTTCCTTCATAATTGCCGGCAATGCTTCTGATGCTTCTTATGCCAAGCTTCAGACTTTCTCCGTCGTAGGGCCTTTGTCTTTTTTCATTTTTCTGAACAATGCTAAGACATCCATCTATGGTTTTAATCACAAGCAGAATCTCTCCGGATGGACGGGCATACCTTTCAACATTTGAGAGAAGGTTGTCAAAAATTCTCCTCAGCTCATTGATATCCAGGTACGCCTGAAAATTTCCGCAATCCTTTAAATCTAACCTGCATGAAAATTCATCCTCCAGATCTTCGCACCACTCTGCTGCAAGCTGCTCTATGAGCAGCAGACCGTTTTCGATTTTCTCGGGCTTCCTTTTTTTCTTTCCCAGAAGCTGTTCGGAAAGGACTTTTATCTGCTGCGCTTTTTTCTTTACCATGGAGGCATATGCGCGGTAATCATCCTCCGTGGGTAAATCCTGACCTTCCAGATATTCCGAATAGGAGAGGATGGAGGTAAGAGGCGTGCGTATATCGTGAGAGAGGCTGTGAATGAAATCCTCTCGTTCTTTTCTGAGGGCTTCTTCTTTTTCCAGAAGCTGTCTCTGGGACAGAGAAAGATAGTTAATGCTTTCCGCCAGCAGCGTCAGTTCGTCGTTTCCCTCTAATTCAATCACGAAATCCATCTGCTTTTCCTGAAGCTTTCGGATACCATCCGTTATCACAAGCAGATAGGATATTTTCTGACTGAACAGTACTAAAAAAATCACTATAAAAATAATCATGCAGGCAAAAAAGCACACGGTTTTCATCCAGGCATAAAGCACATTCTCCTGGATGGGATCAAGCAGAATTCCCCTTTCGCTCAAATAAGCATTGGCAAGAATCTGGGATGTATAGCTCAAAAATAAATAGAAAAAGGCTGAAACAGCAAAGCTTAAAAAAAGAAGCTCTATTATTTCCGTTTTCAATTTTTTTCTTTTCCGGTCATTTTGTTTATTCGGCATAATATCCCTTTCCCCAGGCGGTTTTAATATATTTTGGATGCCTGGAAGAATCTCCCAGCTTTTTTCTTATATTTTTAATATGTACCATTATGGTTTCATCTCCCACGGCCTGTTCTTTCCACACGCTTTGATAAATATGGTCCAATGAAAAAAGTTGTCCGGGATGTGTGACGAAAAGCTCCAGTATTTTAAACTCCGTGTATGTAAAAGCAATCAATTTTCCATCTTTGGTGACGCATTGGCGATTTTGGTTCAGCGTCAGATCTTTAAAAATAATTTCGCCGGGCTCAGATCTTTTTTCCTCTTTGGCGTTTCCGGTATCGGAGGAATACTGTTGCACTCTGCGAAGCAATGACTTGATTCTGATTAAAAGCTCTGTATTGGAGAAGGGCTTTGGAATATAGTCGTCCGCCCCGGCGGAAAATCCCAGCATTCTGTCGGATTCTTCAGTATATGCTGTCAAAAAAATAATAGGCGCCATAAAACGCCTGCGGATTTGTGTGCCTGCTGAAAAACCGGAAACAAACGGCATACTGACATCCAATAAGTATAAATCTATGGTTTCATCCGCTTTTTCCAAAGCCTCTCTGCCATCCTGCGCCGCAATCACCTCGTAACCCTCATCCGTTAACAGCCTGATCAATATTTCACGGATTTCTTTGTCATCGTCTGCCACCAGAATTCTGTTCTTTTTATTTTCCATAACATCCCCCGCAATTTAAAAATTTTATCCATAAACCGAGAGCCAAAATATTTTCGGTCTCAATATCATATCACAGATAGAACATGAAAAAAACAGGAAAATATTTTGTCGGATGAATAGGGAAACATTCGGCTTGTAGCAGGCTTTCGGTCATGCTAAAATAATAGCGTGCAAGAATTTTGGTTCGGCGTTGGCGCCGAGTGCGCCAACGAGACCGGAGCAGATATGAGGTGAGTATATGTCATTTCATCGCAGAAAAGGAAAATTGATTTTGGGAATACTGCTTCCAACGGCTGTTTTAACGGCGCTGATTGCCTGCGGCGATGATCTTTCTGTCAGCGTCCCGGCAGTTACATATCAGGATTTGGCAAGGCCTATTGAGGAAAACGACGAACAGGAGGATGCGTCCCTTCCATCTCAGGAGGCAGAGCGTGAAACGGCTCAGGGGGATTTGAACAACTCTGAGGATGAAATTGTAGAGTCGTCTTTGAGCAGCACAGAGGATGAAACGTCTGCAGAGCCTGATGAAATAACCATTTCCGCGGCCGGGGATGTGACTCTTGGCAATCATAAAGAGCAGGATTACGGCTATTCCTTCAGACAGACCTACGACCAGGCTCAGGATGACAGCTATTTCTTTGAAAATGTATACGAAATATTCAGCGCTGATGACATGACCATCGTAAATCTGGAGGGCCCCCTTACTTTGTCCGAAATCGCCAGAGAAGGGCAGACCTACAGCATTAAGGGAGATCCTGGCTACGCCGGGATTCTCACAAGGGGAAGCGTTGAAGCCGCAGGCATGGGTAACAATCACCGCCTGGACTATGGTCAGCAGGGCAGCGACGATACGGTAAAGGCATTGGAGGAAGAAGGAATCGTCTACGCCTATGAGGAAAACGTGGGTATTTTTGAGGCCCGGGGCATAGGTATCGGAATAATTTCCGTAAATGAGGTTTCCCAGGGAGCGGCAGTGGAAAAAACCATTCAGGAAGGCATAGAGAAGCTTAAAGATCTGGAGGCGGATCTGATTTTGGTGTGCTGCCACTGGGGAGTGGAAGGAGAGTATTACCCTGAGGATTACCAAAAAGCCTTGGGCAGAAAATGTATTGACTGGGGGGCGGATCTTGTAATTGGAACCCATCCCCATGTGCTTCAGGGCATTGAGGAGTATCAAGGAAAATATATCGTATACAGTCTGGGAAATTTCTGCTTTGGAGCCAACAGGAATCCGGCAGATAAGGACTGTATGATTTTTCAGCAGACTTTTACCTTTCTGGAGGGAGAAAAACAGGAAGAGGCTCCGGCGAGAGTAATTCCCTGTCAGGTCAGCTCTGTCACAGCCAGAAATGATTTTAAGCCCACCCCCGCTTATGGTGGGGAAGGACAGAGGATCATTGACAGGATAAACGAGTACAGCAGGGAATTCGGAGTGGAATTTGATCAGGAAGGATTCCGGCGGTAGAATGGGAGGAAGTATGAAGGGAATTTATTTTGACGGAACAAGGGCGCTGTATCGGGAGGACATTCCAATACCGCGGCCCCGGGCGGAAGAAAGCCTGGTGAAAGTGCTGATGGCGGCGGTGTGCAATACGGATAAGGAAATATTAAAAGGATACAGGCCGGATTTTCACGGTGTTATGGGGCATGAATTTGTGGGAGTGGTGGAACAGTCTCCTGACAGTGCCCTGATCGGAAAAAGAGTGGTGGGAGAACTGAATGCTTCCTGTGGGCACTGCATATACTGCCGGACAGGCAGGACAACCCACTGCAGCAGCCGCAGGGTGCTGGGAATGCATCAAAAGGATGGGTGCTTCAGCGAATATATGACCATAGATACGTCCCTGCTGCATGTGGTGCCGGACAAGCTCTCCGCAGACAAGGCTATTTACACGGAGCCCCTTGCGGCCGCCTTTGAAATTCTGACCCAGGTGGAGACCGGGCCGGAGAAAAATATTGCGGTTTTAGGAGATGGAAGATTGTCCTACTGTGTGGTTCAGGCGATGAGAGCCGTGGGAGAAAGGGCGACGGTAATTGGTAAGCATCCGGAAAAGCTGGAACTGTTTAGGCCCTTCGCCCATGTGAGTACAGAATGGGAAAGAGAGGGCTATGAAATCGTGGTGGAAGCCACAGGTTCTCCCGGGGGTATTCTGCAGGCTCTTGAGATGGTCAGAAAAAAGGGGATTATTGTGCTCAAGAGCACATATGCAGGGGAAACTTCTCTTCCGCTGAGCCTTGTAGCCGTGAATGAAATCAGCATTATTGGAAGCCGCTGCGGCCCTTTTGCGCCGGCGTTGGAAGCCCTTGGGGATGGAAGGGCCCGGTTTCCGGACATCACTCTTTTTTCCCTGGAGCAGTTTCAGGAAGCCTTTTCCTTTACAGGCTTTAAAGCAGGCTTTTTGATCTCTTCCTAATGGGCTTTGCGTATCTCATAAGGTTTCTGACTATGGAACTGAATGATATTAAGAAATAACTGACAAAGCGTTAGAAATTCCGGAATATCATGTTCTTCCGGATAAATTGCTTTGGAACGGAGGAAGATATGGAAAAAAGAAAATTAAAAAAACTTGGAATCGAAACTTCTCTGCTGGGTTTTGGATGTATGCGTTTTCCGGTGCGGGAGGATGGGGGAATCCTGGAAGAGGAAGCGGAAAAAATGCTGGACAGAGCCATAGCGGGAGGGGTGAATTACATCGACACGGCCTATACCTATCACGATGGGCAGAGCGAGCCTTTTGTGGGGAAGTCGCTGAAAAAATATGACAGAAGCTCCTTTTATCTTGCAACTAAGCTGCCTGTGTGGCAGGTAAGTAAAATCCAGGATATAGACCGGATTTTTGAAGATCAGCTTTCCCGGCTCCAGACGGATTATATTGATTTTTATCTGATGCATGCTCTGGACAGAGAGCGCTTTGATAAAATGGTGGAAATAGGCTGTGTGGAGCGTCTGGAGAAGCTCAAGGAGCAGGGAAGGATACGGTATCTGGGATTTTCCTTCCATGACGGCTATGAAGTGTTTGAAGAAATTCTAAGCTACAGAGACTGGGATTTCTGCCAGATCCAGCTCAATTATATGGACGTTGAAGAACAGGCGGGATTGAAGGGTTATGAACTTGCCGCCGAAAAAGGAATCCCGCTGATTATAATGGAGCCCGTGAAAGGGGGCTTTCTGGCATCCTTTGGGGACGACATTACATTCAGATTCCGGGAAATGGACAGAGGAGCTTCAACGGCCTCCTTTGCCTTGCGCTGGGTGGGAAGTCTGCCCAATGTAAAGGTTATATTAAGCGGTATGTCTACAATGGAGCAGGTGGAGGACAATTTGGGGGTTTTTGAGAAGTTTCGGCCCCTGTCGGAAAGGGAGAGCGAAACCATTCAGGAGGTCAGGGCCATTTTGAACAGCCGGGTTCAAAATGGTTGTACAGGCTGCCGCTATTGTATGCCCTGCCCTGTAGGGGTGGATATTCCCGGTAGCTTCAGAGTATGGAACACCTATCATATATATCAGAATTACAATATGGTAAAGCGTACCTGGGAGACAGAGATTGGAGAAAGCGGACAGCCCAAAAACTGTGTAAAATGCGGAAGATGTGAACGGGCCTGTCCTCAAAAGCTTTCCATTCGGAAAGATCTTGAGAGCGTGCAGCAGGATTTGGACAAGAGGGAAATGGTGCGTTAATGGAGAAGGCGTTCAAGCTGGATTTTGAAAATGATAAGGCGGGGAGTCTGTATGTAAATTGCTGTGGCTGTTCTCAAACGGAGAGCCTTCACAGTTTCGGGCCTGCCTCCAAGCCTCATTATCTTATTCATTATGTGCTCAGCGGAAGAGGACTTTTCCGGTTCCACGACAAAGAATATAAGCTGGAAGCGGGCTATGGTTTTTTGATACAGCCTAATAAGCTGGCGTTTTACCAGGCGGATGAGAGAGATCCATGGAGCTATTTGTGGGTGGGATTTGCGGGAAACAGGGCCGGGGAATATCTTAAGGCCATGGGATTGTCTGAAAGGCATCCTGTTTTTGCCTGCGACAGGTCGGAGGAACTCTACGCCATTGTGAAGGACATGATGGAACATAACACTTTTGGGATCGCGAATGACTTACGCCGTAACGGCCTGATGGGGGTGTTTTTGTCCGTGCTTGCGGAAAATGCCGGGGTGGTGGCCGGTCAGGAGGAGGATAAGGGCAACCAGTATGTGAAAAAGGCGGTGTCCTTTATCCAGAGCAATTACTGTAATCCTATAAAGGTAACGGATGTGGCGGAATTTGTATGCATCAACAGAAGTTATTTGTATACTCTCTTCCAAAGCTATCTGGGTATGTCGCCTCAGCAGTTTCTCACTACCTTTCGTATCACCAAAGCAAGAGAGCTTTTAAATTCCACGGATTATCCCATTGAGAGCATAGCTCTATCCTGCGGCTATAATGACGCGGTTGTGTTTTCAAAGGCGTTCCATGCCATGAAGGGAATGTCTCCTTCCCAGTATCGGAGGGAAAGCCATAAGGAGAGCACAAAGGAGCAGCTAAGAGAGGTAGAACGCCTGATTGCGCAGCTGTTGGAACAAAATAAAAAGGGCGTCACAGGACAAACTGACAATTTAACATTTTGACAGGTTCTGAAAACATATGGATGTGGTATTTGCGCCTCCGTTTTGTATAATGATGCTATAGGAGTCAAAGCAAAAACATAGGAAACGGAATTGGCGCCGGGGCATATGCCGTTGCGGCGGGAAAGGCGAGGGTTAAATGAAGGATATTATTTTAGCGAAATTTGCGGAGGTTTTTGGGGATGCACAGGAGGTGCAAACTTATTTTGCGCCGGGCAGAGTGAATCTGATCGGCGAGCACACAGACTATAACGGAGGCCATGTATTTCCCTGCGCCCTGACTATCGGTACGTATGGCGCTGCCCGTAAACGTCAGGACAGAAAGCTTCGTTTTTTTTCCATGAATTTTGAGAAGCTGGGTGTGATTGAGTCTTCACTGGATGACCTGGTTCCGAGCAAGGAGGCAGGATGGACCAATTATCCAAAGGGGGTTATGTGGGCCTTCGGCCAGAGAGGAATGGAGATTCCCTGCGGTATGGATCTCCTGCTCAACGGCAATATTCCCAACGGTTCGGGTCTTTCTTCCTCGGCCTCTTTGGAGGTGCTGACCGGATTTATTCTCAGGGACTTTTTCCGTTATGAGGTTACCAATCAGGATCTGGCTCTGATCGGACAGTTTTCGGAAAACCAATTCAATAAGGTAAACTGCGGCATTATGGATCAGTTTGCCATTGCTATGGGGAAAAAGGATCACGCCATTTTTTTGGATACGGCGGATCTGTCCTTTGAATATGCGCCTATTAAGCTGGAAAATGCAAAGATTGTCATTGCCTGCAGCAATAAAAAGAGAGGACTGGGGGATTCAAAGTACAATGAGCGCCGAAGCGAATGTGAGGCTGCTCTGGAGGAGCTTCAGAAAGTGGTAAGAATCAACACTCTGGGAGATCTGGATGAAGCTGATTTTGAGAAATATAAGAATGCCATCGGAAGCGATGTGAGAAGAAAGCGTGCAAAGCATGCGGTGTATGAGAACCAGCGTACCATTCAGGCAGTGGAAGCGCTGAAAAATAATGATGTAAAGAGGTTCGGAGAACTGATGAATGCTTCCCATGTTTCCCTGCGGGATGACTATGAGGTGACGGGCATTGAGCTGGACACTCTGGTGGAGGAAGCATGGAAGGCGGAGGGAGTGATTGGCTCCCGCATGACGGGAGCGGGCTTTGGAGGCTGTACCGTCAGCATTGTACAGGATGACGCTATTGACGCCTTTATTGAACAGGTGGGAAGAGCGTATGAAGCGAAAATAGGATACGCGGCTGACTTTTATGTGGTGGAAATTGGAGATGGTCCCTGTAAGCTGTGAAAAGGATTAGTTTTGCCAAAGAAGATGTCTGGTATTGTATTTAAAGGAAGGAAAATGATCATGATTCAGAGCTGTATAAAAAAACTGGTGTCCTACGGCGTACAGACCGGCCTTGTTCCCGAGGAAGATGCGATCTTTACCGCGAATCGTCTGCTGGAGCTTTTCTGCCTGGATGAGCTGGAGGATTCCCACATTTCCGTAACAATGAAGGAGGATGAGCTGGAGGAGGTTCTCTCTGAAATGCTGGATTACGCATATGATAAAGGCATTATGCTGGAAAACAGCATTGTCTACAGGGACTTGTTTGACACTAAAATCATGGGTATGCTGATGCCCCGTCCCAGCGAGGTAATCCGGCGCTTTTATGAGCTCTACGAAAAGGAGTCTCCCAAAGCGGCTACAGATTATTACTATAAGCTCAGCGGGGACTCCGACTATATCCGCAGATACCGTATCCGTAAGGACAGAAAATGGGTTACATCTACAAAATACGGAGATCTGGATATTACCATCAATCTGTCAAAACCGGAAAAGGACCCCAAGGCAATTGCAGCGGCCAAAAACGCAAAGCAGTCAGGCTATCCCAAATGTCTTCTGTGCAGGGAAAACGAGGGATATGCAGGCCGGATAAACCATCCTGCAAGGCAGAATCACCGCATTATACCGGTGACTATAAACGAAAGTCGGTGGGGTTTTCAGTACTCGCCTTATGTGTATTATAACGAGCACTGTATTGTGTTTAATTACGAGCATGTACCCATGAAGATTGATCATGCCGCTTTCTGTAAGTTGTTTGATTTTGTAAAACAGTTTCCTCATTATTTTGTGGGATCCAATGCGGATCTGCCCATTGTGGGAGGCTCTATTCTAAGCCACGACCATTTCCAGGGAGGCAATTATGAATTTGCCATGGCCAAGGCGCCGGTAGAGAGAAGCTTCACAGTGGCCGGATATGAAGATGTGCAGGCTGGAATTGTGAAATGGCCAATGTCGGTTATCCGCTTGAGAGGGTCTGACTCTGATAGAATAATTGCTCTTGCGGATGTGATTTTAAACAAATGGAGAGGGTATACCGATGAAGCCGCTTTTATTTATGCGGAGACGGAGGGAGAGCCTCACAATACCATAACGCCCATCGCCAGAAAAAGAGAGGATAAATTTGAACTGGATCTGGTGCTGAGAAATAATATTACCACACAGGAACACCCTTTGGGCGTATATCACCCCCATGCAAAGCTGCATCACATTAAAAAAGAAAATATCGGATTGATAGAAGTTATGGGTCTTGCAGTGCTGCCGGCCCGACTGAAGGATGAAATGGCTCTGCTGAAGGAAGCGATACGAAACGGCATCGATTTGAGGTCTGATGAGACGTTGGCAAAGCATGCGGACTGGGTGGAAGAGTTTTCCCCCAAATATCAGGAGATAAACGCTTCCAATATTGACCGGATCATTGAGGAGGAAATTGGTCTGGTGTTTATGGAGGTTTTAGAGGACGCAGGTGTTTATAAAAGAACTGAGGAGGGGCAGGCTGCATTTGACCGATTTGTGACAAGTCTGTCGTAAATAAAGGAAAAGTATAGGAAAAAGAGGGCGCCGTTTTTTGGCGCTCTCTTTCTCAGTGGTTTAGGACTGAAGAAAAATGACGAATAAAGAATGATGTAAAGAAGAAAAAGCCGTCGCATATACGGGAAAATGCATAAATAGAAGTAAAGAAATAGGTAAAATAGTATAAAAATGACGAAAAAAATATTGACGAATATGTAAAAGTTTGGTATTATAAATTTAATTTAGAATACAAATTAATATGAAATGGATTGTTACTGTGGAGCAGGCAAAACCGGATTTTATAGAGTGATTACAGCTTTTAGCTAAAAGGCTGTAATCGATTTATAAGATGCGGTTTTTTAAATTTCCGGCTCCTTACATTCTGAAGCGGCGCAGGCCAGGGAAAAAGCCTGAACAGAGGTTGGAATGGTTATCGAAAAGGTAATAAATAATAACGTTATATCCTCGCGGGATGCGGATAATAATGAAATAATCGTTATGGGCAGGGGGATCGGGTTTCAGAAGAAACCGGGCCAGGCCGTAAATGAAAGACATGTGGAAAAAGTTTTTCGGCTGGAAAACAGCGATGTCAGGGAGCAGTTTAAAAATTTGCTGGAAAGCATGCCCCTGGAATATATTCAAGTATCCGCAGATATTATATCTTACGCAAAGAAGAAGCTGAATACAAAGCTGAGCCAGAATGTCTATCTGACGCTGACTGATCATATTGCATTCGCTATTGAACGCTTTAAAAAAGACATGCCCTTTTCCAACGCGCTGTACGGTGAGATAAAAAGATTTTATCCGGAAGAATTCAGAATCGGAATACACGCTCTGAGACTGATTGAGGAGTGCGCAGGAATCAGACTTCCTGATGATGAGGCGGCTTCCATTGCCATTCATCTGGTGGACGCGGAATTTGACATCAAAGTACGAGATACTTACTGCATGACAAACATGATGGAGGATATTGTGAGGATTCTTGAAAAGGAGCGGGTGCTTCCTCCGGAGGAGTCCTTCCACAGAGATTTCCTCCTTTCCAGCCTAAAGTTTCTTTCCCACAGGCTTTTATTCATTCCACTGAAGGAGGGAACGAGAGATCAGAGGCTTTATGAATTTGTGAGAAAGCATTGTTGTCAGGAGTATGAGCCGGTTCAGAAAATAAAGAAATTTATTAGGGAAAAATATGGCTGTGATATGACAGAAGAAGAGCAAATCTATCTGACGCTTTGGCTTAAGCAAGCTGTGGATGGTGAGAATAATTCTAACAGGAAGGGAAGAACAGAACATGGGGGTATTTGATTTTTTGAAAAAGAAAGAAATTGTGCTGGGGGCTCCGGCAGAGGGGGAATGCGTTCCGCTCTCCCAGGTACAGGATCCCACCTTTGGAGAGGAAATACTGGGGAAGGGGATTGCAGTTATTCCATCAGTGGGGACCATATATGCTCCGGCGGATGGAGAGATCAGTACAGTTTTTCCTACAGGACATGCGGCCGCAATGACCACGCCGGAAGGGGTTGAGATATTGATCCATGTGGGCTTGGACACCGTTAACTTGGGCGGCAAACATTTTCAGGTCGGCATAAAGGAAGGAGATAAGGTAAAAAAGGGAGATGTTTTAATTCAGGCAGATATTGAAGGAATCAAAAACGAAGGGTATGACATAATTACACCCATGGTTATCTGCAATACACAGGATTTCGGGGCTGTTGAGGGAATCACAGGAATACATGTATATCCGGGAGAGGATTGTCTCAAGATCAGGAAGGAATAGCCAGGGGGGAACGGTATGCTGAAATGCTTTGGGAAGAGTGTGCTGGAAGGAATTGCAGCAGGGAAAATACATATTTTCCGTAAAAAGGGAGCCGACGCGGAAAAAAAAGAAATAAATAATCCGGATGCAGAGATTGGAAGGTTTGATGAAGCAAGAGTCAGAGCCGACAGACAGCTGGCAGCACTCTATGAAAAAACAGAAAAAGAGATTGGAAAAGAAGAGGCAATGATTTTTGAGGTGCACAGGATGATGCTTGCCGACGAGGATTATCAGGACACTGTTCGCCGAATGATTCTGAGAGAGAAGGTAAATGCAGAGTACGCGGTTCTGGAAGCCGGCAAAGCTTATGCCCAGGAATTCGCTTCTATGGAAGATGATTACATGAAAGCCCGCGGCGCCGATGTGTTGGATGTTTCCAGACGTGTGGCGGGAATTTTATCCGGGACTGGATCGCAGGAGAGCAGCTTTGATGAGCCGGTAATTCTTCTGGCGGAAGATCTGTCACCCAGTGAGACCATGCAGCTTGATAAAAGTAAGATCGCGGCCTTTGTACTGAGAGGAGGCTCTGCCAATTCTCACACGGCGATTCTGGCACGGGCCATGAATGTTCCGGCTTTGGTGCAGACTCAGACAGAGCTTAAAGACGAATATGAAGGCAGAAACGGCGCTGTGGACGGCTTCAAGGGAATGTTCATTCTGGAACCGGATGAGGAGACGGAAAAGGAGCTTCAGGATAAAATCAATGCTGCGGTTTTGGAAGGGGAACGGCTTCGTCAGCTAAAAGGACTTGAAAATGTAACCTCTGACGGCCGAAAGATCAATATCTGTGCAAACATCGGTTCAGCCGAAGATGTGGAGTCCGTTCTTTCCTCAGACGCTGAGGGCATCGGTCTCTTCAGAAGCGAATTTATATATTTGGGAAGAGAAGATTATCCTTCCGAAGAAGAACAGTTTGAAATCTATAGGAATGTACTTTCCAATATGAAGGGAAAACCGGTGATTATCAGAACGCTGGATATCGGAGCGGATAAACAGGCGGGCTATTTTAAGCTTGGTGAGGAAGAAAATCCTGCGCTGGGATACCGGGCAATCCGTATTTGCCTCACAAGGACGGAGATATTTAAAACACGACTGAGGGCCATCCTGCGGGCGGCGGCATATGGGAACGCTGGCATAATGTTTCCCATGATCGCCTCCCTTTGGGAGATCAGAAAAGCCAAGGAAATTACAGAGGAGGTAAAAAAGGAACTGGCAGCTGAGGGGAGGGCTTTTGGGCAGGCGCCTCTGGGGATTATGATTGAAACGCCGGCAGCCGCTATTATCAGTGACAGGCTGGCGGAGGAGGTTGCTTTTTTCAGCATAGGAACCAATGATCTCACACAGTATACGCTTGCAGTTGACAGACAGAACCAGACGCTGGAGAAATTTTATGACGCGCACCATGAGGCGGTGCTGAGGCTGATTGGAATGACTGTAGAAAATGCCCATAAGGCTGGTATTTGGGCGGGCATCTGTGGAGAGCTGGCAGCGGACACATCCCTGACAAAGACTTTTGTGGATATGGGGGTTGACGAACTTTCTGTTTCGCCTTCTATGGTGCTGAAGGTAAGAAAGGCAGTCAGAGAAATATAAGAAAAATTGTTATAAGGAGGAGCAGTTGCATGAAGGAGTTTGAGCACACGGTTCAGAATGAGCTGGGAATGCACGCAAGACCCGCGGGCCTTTTGGTAAAAAAGGCGGGAGAGTTTAGCAGCTCAGTGACAGTGGACAACGGGGAGAAGAAAGTGGACGCAAAAAAAATTATGTCCCTGATGATGCTCGGGGCAAAGAAGGGACACACTCTGAAGTTTAGCGTGGAAGGTTCCGACGAGGAGGAGGCGGCAAAAGCTCTTCAGACGTTTGTAAAAGATAATTTGTAAAATGAGTAGTTGTCAAATAGAAATTTAATTTGTATTCGAAGGAAAGTCATTCCTGTTGAATAGAGAATCCTGAGGCTAGGGCAGGAAATAAGTTAGGGGGTTATTCAAATATGATGAAACGTTTACAGAAGCTGGGGAAGGCCCTTATGCTTCCGGTAGCTTGTCTGCCGATTTGCGGTATCCTGATGGGTATCGGTTACCTGATGTGTCCCGCTACCATGCAGGGCGGTGAAGTTACTGGAATTATCCAGCAGATTGGATATTTTCTTGTGCAGGCCGGCGGAGCCCTGATTAACAATCTGGCTCTTTTGTTCGTAATTGGTGTGGGCGTAGGTTTGTCTGAAGAAAACGACGGAACGGGAGCGCTGGCGGCTCTTGTGTCCTGGCTGATGATCACAACGCTGCTGAGCACATCCGTTGTCACGACCATTGTCCCTTCCATTGCAGACAATCAGGACGCGACACTGGCGTTCAATAATATTGTGAATCCGTTTATTGGAATTCTGGCCGGCGTGATCGGCGCAACCTGCTATAATAAGTTCAAAGGAACGAAGCTGCCCGACTGGCTATCCTTTTTCAGTGGAAAACGCTGTGTGGCAATTGTATCAGGTGTGGTTTCCATTGTTGTCTCAGCCATTCTTTTATTTGTATGGCCGGTTCTGTTCAGCCTTCTCATTGCGCTGGGAGAAGCCATCATTGGAATGGATGCGGTAGGCGCTGGAATTTATGCTTTCCTGAACAGACTGCTGATTCCTACCGGACTGCATCACGCTTTGAACAATGTATTCTGGTTTGACACCATCGGAATCGGAGACCTGAGTCATTTCTGGGCAGGTGATACTTCCGCCGATGTTACCTGGAGTTTGGGTATGTATATGTCCGGATTCTTCCCCTGCATGATGTTCGGTGTACCTGGAGCGGCTCTGGCTATGATACATACCGCAAAGGCCAAAAAGAAAAAGATTGCCATCGGCCTTGTTGCATCTGCGGCAGTCTGCTCCTTTGTCTGCGGTGTTACCGAGCCCTTTGAGTTTGCATTTATGTTCCTGGCTCCCGGGCTCTATGTGATCTATGCTTTGCTGTACGGTATTTTTGTTACAATTACAACTCTGGTAGGCTTCCGGGCGGGCTTCAGCTTTTCCGCAGGAGCTACGGATCTCCTGTTTTCGGCTTCTCTGCCGGCTGCTCAGAACACCTGGATGATCATTCCGCTTGGCATCGCGGCGTTTATTGTATTTTACGTAGTGTTCCGGCTTGCGATAGTTAAATTTGATCTTAAGACGCCCGGCCGCGAGGATGATGATATTGAGGCGGAGAAATCCGCAGTTTTGGCAAATGATGACTTTACGGCAGTTGCTGTGACTGTTTTGGAAGGATTGGGAGGAAAGGATAATATCACATCTCTTGATAACTGTATTACCAGACTGAGGCTGGAGGTGAAGGACTATACCAAGGTGGATGAAAAGAAAATTAAATCTTCCGGTATTTCCGGTGTGATCAGACCCAGCAAAACCTCCGTTCAGGTTATTGTGGGTATGAAGGTTCAGTTTGTCGCAGATGAAATGAAGAAGTTGCTGAAATAAGTAATATTTTGGAGGTATGCACCTTGAAGAGGAGGTGCTTCCGGTTATAATCCCTAGCATATGAAAAGCTGCGCCTCGAAGTCTATTCGGACTTCGAGGCGCAGCTTTTACCTATTGCCGTAAAGGTATAACGGAGATCTGTTATTTTCCTGCCCAGTGTTGTATGATAAAGGTATTTATGCAATAATTATATGGAAATCCGGCAAGGAGCCGGCCTCGTGAAAGAAAAGGCACAAAAACAGAAGGGCTGGAAAGTATATGAAACGGTTTGCGGTTATCAGTGACATTCATGGAAATTATAAGGCTTTGGAAGCTTTTTTGAATTATCTGGAAAACATCCGGCGGATGGAATCATTTGTCTGGGAGATTATGTGACGGATAGTCCTTACCCTCAGCGAACCATGGAGATGATCTACCAGATGCGGAATGGGATACCCTGCTTTATGATTCGTGGAAACAGAGAAAATTATTTGCTGGATAATGACCAAAAAAGCCAAAACTGGAAGCCTTCGTCCTCCAACGGGGCTCTGTACTATACGGCGACGCACATAACTCCCCGGGATCTGGACTTTTTCCGCAGCCTGCCAGAGGGACGCATTTTTGCAGAGAAAGACTGCCCGGACGTATACTTGTGCCATGGAACGCCGGGAGAGGTGAGGGGAGAAGAGCACAGTTTGCCATGGTCACAGCAGGCGGGGAATGGGAGATGAAGCTTATGTCCATACCATATGATGTGAAGAGTTTTTTACAGGATTTTCGGGGCGGCGGACTTGATCAGACAGCCTTAATTCTGAACAGGTCTGTAAAAAAGACTCTTGTCACGGGCGTAAATTATTTTTATCTGAGTATTCTGGAGGTGCAGAGGGAAACAGGGCTTGAGCTCTCTCAGATTCCGGAGAGCGCTTGGGAAAAAGTTGCTGAAAGATTGGAGCTTTAAGAATGAAATTTTTACTGGCGGCTATTAACGCAAAATATATCCATTCCAATCCGGCTATATACAGCCTGCGGGCCTACGCCGGGGAGGAGCTGCGGGACAGCATTATGCTTGGAGAGTATACCATAAATCAGAGTATGGGCGAAATTTTAGGAGATATATACCTGAAAAGGCCTGATGCAGTGGGCTTTTCCTGCTACATCTGGAATTGGAGGCTGGTGGAGGAACTGGTGGAGGAACTGCCTAAGCTGCTTCCTGAGACAGATATATGGCTGGGAGGGCCCCAGGCGACTTTTGACGCGCCGGAGATCTTAAAGAGATATGGTCAGATTACGGGAATTATGGTAGGAGAAGGGGAGGTTTCCTTCCGGGAGCTGATGAAGCATTACGTTCAGGGAAAGGAGGGGAACCGTGGTTTAGAACAGTGCCCTGGACTGTGCCTTAGGGAGGGATACACAGCCCCGGCGAAACCGGCGGATATGAGTGGACTGCCCTTTCTCTATGAGGATCTGGAACCCTTCTCCAATAAAATCATATATTATGAAAGCAGCAGAGGCTGTCCCTACCGCTGCAGCTACTGTCTGTCCTCCATCGACAAAAGGGTGAGATTGCGGGATATTCATGTGGTAAAAAGAGAGCTGCAGTTTTTTCTGGATCATAAGGTAAAACAGGTAAAGTTTGTGGATAGAACCTTTAACTGTGATCATGAACATGCCCTGGCTATTTGGAGGTATCTTCAAGAGCATGATAACGGCATCACAAATTTTCACTTTGAGATTTCAGCGGATATTTTGAAAGAGGAAGAGATCCAACTTTTGAACAATCTCCGGCCGGGACTGGTTCAGCTGGAAATCGGCGTACAGTCCGTAAATCCCAGAACACTGGAAGCCATTCATAGGAGAGCGGATATGGAGAGACTGGAAAGCGCTGTGGAGGACATACGCAAAGGGCATAGGATTCACCAGCATTTGGATTTAATTGCAGGGCTGCCCTTTGAGGATTATGAAAGCTTCGCCAAATCATTTGACAAAGTATATTCCATGAAACCTCATCAGTTTCAGCTGGGATTTCTCAAGGTGCTCAAGGGCTCTGCCATGTACGAGGACGCAAAAGGATACGGTATCCGGTATATGAGCAGACCTCCCTACGAGGTTCTCTGCACGGATTGGCTCTCCTATGAGGAGATTCTGCGGCTGAAGGGGATTGAGGAGATGGTGGAGGTCTATTATAACAGTGGGCAATATTCCCATACACTGGCTTTTTTGGAAAAGGCGTTTGAAGGTCCCTTTGTCATGTACGAGACCCTCGCGGGGTTTTACAAAGCCGGAGGATATTTTTTAAAAAGTCCCGCAAGAGCGGAACGGTTCAGAATTCTCCTGGATTTTGCCGAATGCTTTGATGGAGAGAATCTTCCGGTTTACAGAGAGCTTATGACCTACGACATGTATTTAAGAGAAAACCTAAAGAGCAGACCGGATTTTACGGAAAGCCGGGAGGAATTTAGAGAAAGCATGAGAAATTTTTATATACGGGAGGAGAAAGAGAGAAGCTATCTGCCGGATTACGGGAAATATGATTGGAAACAGATGAGCAAAATGACTCATATGGAGCCTTTCTTTTATCAGGTATGGGATCCACAGGGCGTGACCTGCAGAAGGACAAGACCGGCGTTTGTGCTTTTTGATTATCAAAGGAGAAACCCTTTAAACAAGGAGGCGCGCACAATCCTCATAGAAAAGCCGGAGGAAGCTTTTTTGGAAAGGAAGTGAGAAAATTCATGATGGATTCTTATGTGAGTATTGATCTGGAGACGACGGGACTGAATCCCCGGCTGGATAAAATAATAGAAATCGGAGCTGTAAAGGTAAAAGAGGGGCGGCTTGAGGAAACCTTTTCCACTCTTGTAAATCCAGCAAGACTTTTGGGTGAAAAAATTTCGGGACTTACGGGAATCAAAGATGAGATGCTTCTGGCGGCTCCGGAAATCGAAGAGGTTATGCCGAAGCTATTGGAGTTTTTGGAGGATTATCCCCTGTTGGGGCACAGCGTTTTATTTGATTTTTCCTTTCTGAAAAAGGCGGCTGTGAACCAGAGACTTTCCTTTGAGAGAAATGCAGTGGACACACTGAAGATTGCAAGAAAACACCTGTCTTTTCTGGAGCACAGAAATCTGAAATATTTGTGCGAATATTATGGGATAGAGCATGAAGCGCACAGAGCCCTTTCGGATGCAGAGGCAACCGTGTCCCTATACGAAAAGCTTGCGGAACAGTTTTACACTGAGGAGGAGACACTGTTTCGGCCCTGCGCGCTGTATTATGAGGCAAAGAGAGACACTCCTGCTACAAATGCTCAGAAGGAAAGGTTATATCGTCTGATCAACCGGCATAAACTAATAGTAAGCGTTAATGTGGATAAGCTGTCCCGAAGCGAGGCCAGCCGTCTTACAGATAAGATTCTGTCAGAGTACGGGCGATAATTTGACTGCTGGCGGACCGCAGCTGTTCTGCCTCCTGCACCAGAACCCTAATCTTGTCTGTCCGGTTCTGGAGAGCGTAATACTCTGCCAAACGATAGTAGGTGCGGCTGACGTCGGTGTGAGTGCTTACCGCAAATTCCATTACTTCGGCAGCCTGTATGGAGAATCCGCCATCCCACAGTGCATCGGCCCATTTCTGCAGAGTACGGGCCAGCACCGTATAGTTTTGATCATATTCCGAAAGAGGCGTGATGTTGGCGGTGCCGTACTCTAGCTTCAGATCCGTATTGGAATACCCTGTGAGGTTTACAATGGGCTGCTCAGAAAGGGCATACAGAATATCCAGGCATTCCTTTACGGTGCTGTTTTCGGTGAACGTATGTACAGGCAGCGTATCCAGAGGGATTTTGATGTAATCCAGGCGCTCCAGTGATTTACGGCGCACGGAGTTAGCCCGGCGTTCACGCTCCCAGAAGAGCTGATCCGCCTTTTTGCTATTTCGTTTATTTCTGGAAAGAACCATGGAAAGTATTAGTATAAGGGCGATAAAACTTGCCAAAAACGGTAAATTCATATATAATATCCTTTCAAGAGTTTGTTGTGACGATGCAGATAGGAGTGAACATGTTTCATATGAACAAAAAAACGAAACAGCGGATTTCGGCAGCCATCATCGTTTTACTGGTGCTTGCTATGGTAATTCCTACTTTATCATATTTTTTATATTAATTCAATTATTGAAGTGTTGACTACTGAAACGGGCAAGGAGAATACTATGACAAAATGGTTTAAAAAAAGCTGTGGGGGCGTATTGCTGTGCCTTTTGACGCTGACCCTTGGCACGGCCGCAAATAGCATAACGGTCAGGGCGCAGAATGAAGAGGCAATCAAGACAGGGATTTTTGCCGATGAACTGGATCTGTCCGGCATGACGTCCGGGGAGGCATCCGCTGCCATAGAAAATTACATAGAAGAGCTGAAATCCGTGGAAATCACTCTTTTAGCGGCTCAGGATGAAGAAGTGACGGTCACCGCCGGCGATCTGGGCATTTCCTGGGCTAACCCGGAGCTTGTGGAGGAGGCCCTCAGCCTGGGAACCCAGGGAAATGTGATTGAGCGGTATAAATCCCTCATGGATTTGGAGCATGAAAGTAAGATTTTTGACATAGAACTGGATTTTGATATTCAGGCTATCAATAACGTGCTGACTGAGCAGTGTACACAGTATGACCAGGAGGCTGTGGATATGTCTCTGGTCAGGAAAAACGGCGGGTTTGAGATTGTCCAGGGGGTTACAGGCTATATGCTTGATGTGGAAACCTCCATTGACAAGGTGTACGATTATTTAACGGAGGAATGGGATCATCAGGCTTGCAGCATTTCTCTGGACGTGGCAGTGGATGAGCCCCAGGGAAGCGAGGAAGAGCTTTCTCAGGTTCAGGATGTTTTGGGTAGCTTCACTACCTCCTTCAGTTCTTCGGGAACTGCTAGAAGCGCCAATGTTTCCAATGGATGCAGTCTGATCAACGGCACTGTACTTTATCCTGGAGAAGAATTTTCTTCTTATGATAAGGTATCGCCCTATACGCAGGAAAACGGCTACTATATGGCGGCCTCTTATTTAAACGGCAGAGTGGTTGACAGCTTGGGAGGCGGAATCTGCCAGGTTACCACGACTTTGTATAATGCTGTTTTGAACGCCGAGCTTGAGGTTACGGAGAGACATAACCATTCCATGATCGTTTCCTACGTGGATCCCTCTGCGGACGCCGCCATTGCGGAAAGTGCAGGAAAGGATTTTCGGTTTGTGAATAATACGGATTATCCTGTTTACATTGAAGGAGTGATCGAGAACAAAAGGATTACCTTTAATATTTACGGTAAAGAAACCAGACCCTCTAATCGTCAGGTGACCTATGAAAGTGAGGTTCTGGAGGTAATTAATCCTCCTGCGGATTTGATTTATGCAGATGCGGGTCAGCCCCTCGGATATATTACACAGGCCAGCGCTCATATCGGATACAAGGCAAGACTGTGGAAAGTGGTTACCGAGGATGGAGTGGAGGTAAGCCGGACGCAGGTAAACAGCAGCAGCTATAAGATGGTGCCCAGAACTGCTACGGTAGGGACAGCCACAGCCGATCCCGCCGCTTATGAGGAGATCATGGCTGCAATCGGAACAAATAATATCGACCATGTGAAAAATGTCATTGCTCTTCTGACCGCTCCGCCTGCAGATCCCAACGCTGTGCCGGCAGAGGGACAATAGAGCTGAAAGATTCAGGCCCATGATAAAAGCGGGAGGCCGGTATGAAAATCGGTAAGGTATCGGAAAATGTTTTAAAGCGTTCCATATTAAGAACAATAAAAACAAAGCGAAGAGAAGTTTTAAATGGCGCAGACGTAGGGGCGGACTGCGCCTTTTTTACATCCTTTTCAGGGGAGTTTCCGGTAATCTGCATGCAAGAGGCTCCCGTGACGGCAGATGCAGAGAGAGGGAATGGAGACTCTGGAGGGGATTTTATGGGAGCCATGTCCATGGCGCATCTGATTCAAAAATGCGCCAACAATCTGGCTGCAGGCGGCGCCCTGCCGGTGGCAGTGATGATCACTCTGCTGCTGCCGGAGAGGGCGGAGGAGCCCTTTGTGAGAAAGCTTATGGAGGAAGCGGAGCTGGCATGCGGCAGCCTGGAAATGGAGATTGCGGGAGGACAGACACGGGTGTGCAGGGAGGTGAAGGTTCCTTATGCTGTCGTTACAGGCTTTGGAAAAAGTCGAACTGGAGGACTGAGAGGCTGTGCGCCAGGGCAGGATATTGTGGTCAGCAAATGGGTGGGGCTGGAAGGAACGGCTTTCCTTGCCCGATATTACCATGATGAGCTGCTTCAGAGATATCCCGGATATTTTGTGGAGGAAGCTGCCCGTTTCGACCGCTTTTACTCCATATTGCCGGAGGCTGCAACCGCCGTGAAGTCCGGCGTTTGCGCCATGCACGACGCTTCAGAGGGAGGCATTTTCGGAGCTCTCTGGGAGCTTGCAGAGGGAGCAGGCGTTGGACTTACCATAGATTTAAGAAAGCTGCCGCTCAGGCAGGAGACAGTGGAGATCTGCGAGTACTGTGGATTGAATCCATATGAGCTTTTATCAGGAGGATGCCTTGTGATGGCCTGTGAGGACGGCCGGCGGCTTGCAGAGGCTCTTGAAGGAGAGGGGATTCCTGCAGCTATTGTGGGAAAAACCACTGACAGCAATGACAGAATCATCCGAAATGCTGAGGAAATTCGTTTTATGAACCGGCCTCAGGGGGATGAAATATATAAAATAGCAGTGCCGGAAATTGCGGGCGCGGAACGGAGCGGAAAATGAGAGAAGAATTATTGGCTATTATTGAGAAGAACAGCCGTATGGATTTGAAGGAGCTGGCGGTTATTTTGGGAGTGGAAGAAATTGATGTGGCAAATGAGCTTGCGGCATTAGAGGCCGAAGGGGTTATATGCGGCTATCACACTCTGGTCAACTGGGAAAAAACTACCGTGGATAAGGTGGACGCTCTGATTGAAGTACGTGTAACGCCTCAGAGAGGGCAGGGATTTGACGGAATCGCTGAGCGTATTTACAAATATCCTGAGGTCAGAAGCGTATATTTGATTTCCGGCGGTTATGATCTTATGGTGATTCTGGAAGGAAAAACTCTGCGGGAGGTGGCAAATTTTGTGTCAGATAAGCTCTCCACACTGGATACGGTGCTGAGCACCGCCACTCATTTTATTTTAAAGAAATATAAAGACCATGGAACCGTATTTGCCCGGGAAAAAGAAGATGAAAGGGAGATGATCACCCCATGAGAAATCCGCTGTCAGATAAAATTGTAAATATTAAGCCTTCGGGCATTCGGAAATTCTTTGATATTGTAAGCGAGATGAAGGATGCGATTTCTCTTGGAGTGGGGGAACCGGATTTTGACACGCCCTGGCATATCCGGGATGAAGGCATTTACTCTCTCGAAAAAGGGAAAACCTTTTACACCTCCAATTCCGGGTTGAGGGAACTTCGCTTGGAAATATGCAATTACATAAAAAGAAAGCAGGGAATTTCTTATGACTGGAATCAGGAGGTGCTGGTTACCGTAGGCGGGTCCGAAGCCATTGATATAGGACTCAGAGCCATGATTAATCCAGGCGAAGAGGTTCTTATTCCTCAGCCCAGCTATGTTTCCTATGAGCCATGCGCCATTCTTGCCGGTGGGGTCCCTGTAATTATCGATCTGAAAGCAGAGAACGATTTTCGGCTGACGGCAAAGGAGCTGGAGGAGGCAATCACAGAGAGAACCAAGGTTTTGATTCTTCCATTTCCAAATAATCCCACGGGGGCCATCATGGAAAAACATGATTTGGAAGCCATCGCTGAGGTAATCTTAAAACATGACATAATTGTCATATCTGACGAGATTTATGGGGAGCTGACTTATAAAGGGGAGCATATTTCCATTGCAAGTATGCCCGGTATGCAGGAGAGAACGATTCTGATCAACGGTTTTTCCAAAGCATATGCCATGACGGGCTGGAGATTAGGCTATGCCTGCGGGCCCAGGGAAATCATTGAACAGATGACAAAAATCCATCAATTTGCCATTATGTGCGCGCCCACCACAAGCCAGTATGCGGCTGTGGACGCTTTAAAAAATGGAGATGCGGATGTTAGTGAAATGCGGACGGCGTATAATCAGAGAAGGAGATTTCTGATGAACGCATTTCGGGAAATGGGGCTTGAGTGCTTTGAGCCCTATGGAGCTTTTTATGTATTTCCCTGCATTCGGGAATTTGGCATGACCAGTGAGGAATTTGCCACCAGATTTTTGGAAGAAGAAAAGGTGGCGGCAGTTCCCGGAACGGCCTTTGGGGAATGCGGAGAGGGATATTTGAGAATTTCCTATGCCTATTCTCTGGAGAAGCTGAAAATTGCCATCGGACGCTTGGAACGCTTTGTGAAAAAGCTCAGAGAAGAACAGCGTCAGGAAACCGGGAGCGGCGCTGTAGTCCGGCAATAAACTCTTTGGCCTCTGCCGGGCGGGATTTTATATTACGAAGTGGAGACTGGACATGCACATTATTCTGCATCAGCCGGAGATTCCGGCAAATACGGGAAATATCGGGAGAACCTGCGCTGCTGCAG
>ERZ1643251.1791-NODE-1791-length-23396-cov-21.355855_pt1 | contig 23396 bp, 18 predicted proteins | sample MGYA00579261_ERZ1643251 | MGnify/ENA primary metagenome ERZ1643251 (study PRJEB29033, sample SAMEA4952267) | chicken gut metagenome | biome: Broiler Chicken; feature: Gastrointestinal Tract; material: Caecum | place: Ireland | collected 2018 | study: Broiler... | reverse complement strand
GCGTAAAGGAGGAACGCCCTATGAAAAAACGGAAATTCAAGATATACCTCACCCCCGCCGAGAACAGCATTGTGATCCAGAGCCTTAATCACCTGCGCAATACTATGCTCCGTGAAAACCGGGACACCGGCTGCCTGGATGAACTTCTGCTCAAAGCCATGTGCGCCCCGGTGAAGAAGATGTAAAATTACATATCGCTGCCAGATGAGCCGCTTATTCTTTTCAGCAAGAGTAAGCGGCTTTTTTCATGCCCATCTTTCGGAGTTCCCCCATACATAGCCGTCCGTCTTGCCAACGGGCGGCTAAATCTATGAAGAAGGAGGACATGAAAATGCCGGAACAAAGAAGCCGCCCCAGGGATGGCCGCGTGATCGCGCTGGCCAACCAGAAAGGCGGCACAGGCAAAACCACCACGACGGTGAACCTGGGCATTGGTTTAGCCCGTCTGGGGAAAAAGGTGCTGCTCATTGACGCAGACCCCCAGGGCGACCTCACCACCTGCCTGGGCTGGCAAGACCAGGACAGCCTGCCCACCACCCTGGCCACGGTCATGGAAAAAGTGATCCGGGATGAGCCATTCACCACGGATGAGGGCATTTTGCACCACAGCGAGGGCGTAGACCTTATGCCCGCCAACATTGAGCTGTCCGCACTGGAAATGAGCCTGGTCAACGCCATGAGCCGGGAGTTTACTCTGCGGACCTATGTCAATGAAGCCAAGAAGCACTATGACGTGGTTCTCATTGACTGTATGCCGTCCCTGGGCATGATTACGATCAACGCCCTGGCTGCGGCGGACAGCGTGATTATCCCCGTGCAGGCTCACTACCTTCCAGCCAAGGGTATGACGCAGTTGATGAAAACCATCGGCAAAGTCAAACGGCAGATCAACCCGGCCCTCAAAGTGGACGGCGTGTTGCTGACACTGGTGGACGGGCGCACCAATCTGGCCAGGCAGACGGCGGAAACCCTGCGGCAAAGCTATGGGAGCGTATTGAAAATCTACCGTTCTGAGATTCCCGTAGCCATCAAAGCCGCAGAGATCAGCGCCGCAGGCAAGAGCATTTACACCTACGACAAAGGCAGCAAGGTGGCCCAGGCTTATGCGGAGTTTTCAAAGGAGGTGCTGGCAGATGGCGAAAAGCAACGCGCTAAACTTCAATCTACCCTCAGTCGATGACCTGTTCAGCACCGAAGAAAGCCGTGCGGAGGACAGGCTGGAGCGGGTTGTCAATCTGAACCCCGCAGAAATCAGCGACTTTCCCAATCACCCTTTTAAGGTGCGGATGGACGCGGCCATGCAGGAAATGGCGGAGAGCGTGAAGCAGTACGGCGTATTGGTGCCTGCCCTGGTGCGGCCCAAGCGGTCAGGCGGCTATGAAATGGTGGCCGGACACCGCAGGAAAAAGGCGGCGGATTTGGCGGGGCTTGCGGAAATCCCCTGTATTATTCGGCAGCTCACCGATGAGGAAGCGACCATCATCATGGTGGATTCCAACCTGCAAAGGGAGCAGATTTTGCCCTCGGAAAAGGCGTTTGCCTATAAGATGAAGCTGGACGCGATGAAAAGGCAGGGGCAGAGGACGGATTTAACTTGTGAGCCAGCGGCGCACAAGTTAAAAGGTGCGAAGTCAAGAGACTTATTAGCAGAACAGGTAGGTGAAAGTAAAGATCAAATTCGCCGCTATATCCGCCTTACAAACCTTATCCCGGAAATCCTGGAGTTGGTGGACAATTCGGTGCTGAAAGACCCGGAAATGCTGCAAATCGCGCTGCGGCCTGCGGTAGAACTGTCCTACCTGCGAAAAGAGGAGCAGGCCGACCTGTTTTTCATCATGGACGAAATGGACTGTACCCCGTCACACGCCCAGGCCATCAAAATGCGTCAGATGTCCGAAGCCAAGACTGGGGAGGAACGGCTGTCCAAAGACGCAATGGCGGTTATCATGGAGGAGGAAAAAGGCAATCAAAAGGAACAATTCAAAATCCCAAAGGAACGGATCAGCAAATATTTTGCGCCGGGGACGCCCGCGCAGAAGATCGAGGACACCATTATCAAGGCTCTGGAGCTGTACCGCAAGCGCCAGCGCAGTTTAGAACGATAACCCCACTCACAAGGGGGAAGTGCGCCCATTTACAGGGAAACGGCGGCTTTTGCCGGTTCCCCCTCTCCACACCTCACCCCTTCCGACAACCTAAACAGCCTAAAAAAGAAGATATATCCAGAGCCTTAGATGATAGAAAGCTCTGGCAGGCTTCTTTTCCACAGACGTGTGGGGCTGTGTGAAAGGGCGGATAAGAGGCAGCGATTCGGGCGCGCCTCTCTTTTTTAGAACGTAAACTTAATCCAGCCGTAACCAGCACATCCAGAGTGATGTGCTTTTTTGCGGCCATTTTTAGGAGGTAACACGATGAAAATATTGAGAAAGCCCCTGTCCTTGTTTATGGCCATGCTCATGTGCCTGGGCGTGTTCGTAGGGACAGGAACCACGGCGTTTGCCGCCACGGAGGATGTGGGCACCATCACCTTTACCCGCGTCTATGATTCCAACGGCAACGGGATATTTTATAACAGTAGTGCCAGCTTTAACGGGAATATCGCAGGCGGTGCAAACCAGAACAAGTACAGGATGTATGTAGACGGAGAAACGGCCTATTGCATTGAGCCTGGGATTCCTCTGCGGACAGGGGATACTCTGCGAAAAGATTCCTCGGAAACCTGGAATGCCCTTTCGAGCGAACAGAAAAAAGCGGTTGGCCTGGCTTTGCTCTATGGCCGCCAGGGGAACCGGGCCAATCTCTCTGGCAATGATGATGAACAATGGCTTGCTACCCAGACTTTGGTGTGGGAATTTGTTACCGGCTGCCGCAATGCCACTGGTTCTTTTGAGCAGGTGGATACCAAAGTTTATTCCCTGCACTTTGGTGAGAACCAGCCCAACAGCGGGGCCAGGGCGGTCTATGACCAGATCGTTTCCCTCTTGCAGCGCCATCATACCGTGCCCAGCTTTATGAACGGCGGGCATATCGACCTGGAGTATCAGGATGGGAAATACACGGCAACCCTCACCGATACCAACGGAGTGCTGTCCGAGTATGATTTCACCAGTTCCGACAGCAGCGTAGCCCTTGTAAAATCCGGGAACACGCTCACCATCAGCGCAGACCACGCTATCAGTGGTTCCATCCGTATTACCGCAACGAGAAACAACATCCCCACGGTAAGTGAAAGCGCTAAGATGATTGCCTATGGTGATCCCAGTTTACAGGATGTTGTGACCGGTGTGGAGAGCGCAGACCGCGTGAGTGCCCATCTGGATGTGGGAACCCCCACCGGCAGCATGAAGCTGATTAAAACTTCCGAGGATGGGCAGGTAGCCGGAATCAACTTCACCATCACCGGCGAGGGGTACAGCGCCACCAAGACCACCAATGAGGCGGGAGAGATCGACATCTCCGACCTCAATCCCGGCGTTTATACCGTAACCGAGCAGTCCATTGACAAGTACGAACCCCAGGCCACCCAGCGCGTGACCATTGTAGGCGGCCAGACAGCTACCGTAACTTTTAACAACGTACTGAAGCGCGGCAGCCTGGAAGTCACTAAGACCAGCGAGGACGGTTTGGTGGAGGGTATGACCTTCCATCTGTATGGCACATCCCTCTCCGGCTTGCCGGTGGATGAGTATGCGGTGACGGATTCCACAGGGGTGGCCCGGTTTGAAAACGTGCTCATCGGTTCCGGCTATGTGCTGGAGGAAGTGGATACCCCCATCCGCTATGTGGTGCCGGATTCCCAGACAGCCCCCATCGAGTGGAATGAAGTCACGCACAAAACCGTAAATAACGTGCTGAAGAAGTTCCGCGTGACTGTCACAAAGAGCGATGTGGAAACCGGAACGCCCCAGGGCGACGGTTCCCTGGCCGGGGCTGTGTATGGGCTGTATAAGGGCGATACCCTCATCGACAGCTTTACCACAGATGAAAACGGTCAGTTTACCACCGGCTATTATGTCTGCGATTCCGATTGGACGGTGCGTGAGATCAGCCCCAGCGAAGGGTATCTTTTGGATTCCACCATCCACCATGTGGGTGCGGAGCCGGAACTATACACCATTGAGTTGAATGATACCGCTAATGATGTGACGGAGCAGATCATCAAGGGGGATATTGCCATCATCAAGCATACGGACGATGGGGAAACCCAAATTGAAACCCCGGAGGAAGGCGCGGAGTTCCAAATCTATCTGAAAGCCGCAGGCAGCTATGACGCAGCCAAGGAATCTGAGCGCGATGTTCTCGTTTGCGATGAAAACGGTTTTGCGCAGTCGAAGAAGCTGCCCTACGGCACTTATATCGTCCACCAGACCAAAGGCTGGGAGGGCCGGGAACTGATGGATGACTTTGAGGTGTATATCGCCCAGGACGGGCAGACCTACCGCTATCTCATCAACAATGCAGCTTTTGAAAGCTATATCAAAGTAGTCAAGGTGGACGCAGAAACCGGCGTCACCATCCCCTATGCGGGCGCTGGCTTCCAGATTTACCGCCCGGACGGAAGTAAAGTGGAAATGACCTTCACCTATCCCACGCCCACCACGATTGATACCTTTTACACCAATTCCGAGGGCTACCTTGTCACCCCGGAAAAGCTGGAGTACGGTTCCGGCTATTCGCTGGTGGAGGTGCAGGCCCCCTATGGCTATGTACTGGACAGCACCCCGGTGTATTTTGATGTGACCCAGGACGCTTCCAGCGAGGAAGGCGGCGTGACAGTGATCGAAGTCACTAAGCCTAACATGGCCCAGAAAGGAATCATCAAGGTTAGCAAAACCGGCGAGGTGTTCTCCTCTGTGACAGAAAATGAGGGCGTTTACCAGCCGGTGTATGAAGTGCAGGGCCTTCCGGGAGCCGTATTTGAGATCACGGCCCTGGAGGACATCTATACGCTGGATGGCACCCTGCGCTACTCTGCGGGCGAAGTGGTGGATACCATCACCACCGGGGAGGATGGAACAGCCCAGAGCCAGCCTCTCTACCTGGGGCGTTTCCAGGTGAAGGAGATCGAGTTCCCCCACGGCATGGCGGACACCGGTGAGAATACCACCGAGGTGGAGCTGGTGTATGCGGGCCAGGAGGTAGAGATCACCGAAACTTCCGCCAGCTTCTACAACCAGCGCCAGAAAGCCCTTGTGACGCTGAACAAGGTACTGGAGCAGGATGAAACATTTGGTATTGGCATGAACGGCGAGATCACCGCCGTGACCTTTGGACTTTACGCCCAGGAGGACATCACCGCAGCAGACGGTTCCATCATCCCGGCAGACGGGCTTTTGGAGATCGTATCGGTGGATGAAAACGGTCAGGCTATGTGCAAGACCGACCTGCCTTTTGGCAGCTTCTATCTGAAGGAACTGTCCACCGACAGCCATTATCTTCTGAACGGTGAAACCTTCCCGTTCACCTTTGAATACGGCGGCCCCTCTTTGGCTGTGGTAGAGATTGCTGCCAATGATGGCGAGGCTATTTCCAACGAACTGATCCGTGGGGAAATCCGGGGTATGAAAACCGATGAGAACGGCACCGGCCTTTCCGGGGCTGTGATCGGCCTCTTTCAGAGTGATGAAACGGAGTTTACCGCAGAAAACGCTCTTGCCACCGCAACCTCTGCGGAGGACGGGGCCTTTTCTTTCTCCAATGTGCCTTTTGGGAATTGGGTATTAAAAGAACTGGAAAGCCCGGAAGGGTTCATCCTCTCCGATGAGATCATCCCCGTCACTGTGGAGGAAGATGGGCAGGTGGTGGAAATTTCCTTTGCCAACGAACAGATTTACGGTGATCTCCGTTTGACAAAGGTGGATAAGGATTATCCCGATAACAAATTGGCGGGCGCTGAATTTGAAGTGTACCGCGACACCAACGGCAACAAGGAGTTGGATGAGGGTGATGAACTGCTGGGCAAGCTGGAGGAAACCAGCACCGGCATTTATGAGATGTCCCACATCCTCTACGGCGGCGTGTTCGTAAAGGAAACCAAAGCGCCGGAGGGCTTCCTGCTGGATGAAAACGCCTACTATGTGGAGATCACCGAGAACGGCAAGATTTACGAGGTAGAGAACGAGGCCGGGATTGGCTTCACCAACATGGCCCAGACCGGTTCCCTGCGGATTGAAAAGACATCCAGCGACGGAAATGTGGAGGGCTTCTCCTTCCGCGTGACCGGGGCCAACGGCTACGACCAGACCTTCAAAACCGATAAAAACGGTGAAATCTTCATCGAGGGCCTGCGCGTGGGCGATTACACCGTGTCCGAGGTGTCGGATGGGGCCAGCGCCAACTATGTGCTGCCTGCGGATAAAACGGTGACGATTTTTGCGGATAAGACCACTGTGGCGCAAATGCACAATGAGCTGCGCGACACCCCGAAAACCGGTGACGACAGCAAGCCGTGGCTGTGGGCGGCCCTGATGGGCGTATCCGCTATGGGCGCTGCCGCCCTGGGCGTTGCGGCCTATGTGGGCAAGCGCAAGAAGGGCAAAAACACCGTGAAATAACTGCGGCTTGATTCTGTGTTAGGAGGAATGATTTTATGGAACTGAAAGCGATCATTGCCATTGCGCTGGTGGTATTCATCATCGGCGGCCTGATTTTCCTGAAAGTCAGAAGCCGGAAGAAGTAACCAGCCAGGGGCGGCCATGCGGGGCCGCCCCTTTTACATACCAAAAAAGAAAGGAGCTTTGCAGATGAGAGAACGATTTGAACAGCGGCTGTTCCGCATCTTTGCCCAGGCTGGCTACTCCCCGGTGCAGCTTCTCACCATCACTCCGGAGGAGATGGTGGAGATCCCCGGCATTACCGTCCCCAACATCCGGGCGGTGCTGTGCGTCCAGAACAAGGTGCTGGCAGACCGCAATAAAATCCGCAGCGGCAAGCTGGTGGAGGCGCTTCTGAAAGAGGCGAAGGGAACGGAGGTACGGCCATGAGCGGAGTGCATATCCTGGACATCCTGGCTGCCCGGCGGGGTTGCTTTATCTCCGATCTGAACCTTTCCCCCATCCTGCGCCGGGCGGCACTTTTCGACTTGTGCCGGATGGATGAGGACGCACACCCGTTATCCCAATGGCAGGACGCGGTGCGCTACCTCACAGGGGATGAACGGGATTTTGCCAGCGTGAAGGAAATCAAGGAGTTTATTTTGAAAGAAATGGAGGCAGTGAGATGAACGATGATTTACAGGAGAAACGCATGGCCGGTGATTATGAGGTCATCCGAGCGTTATATATAGGCGACCGCGAAATTGTCCTGGGGGAAAATGTACAGGAGGATACCGGCATGAGATATATGTGCGCTTTTTGCCGGCAGAACGCTTTGTTTGCAGAATACAGCGAAGTGATGGCCAGCGATGATTTCCCTGAGATTGTGGAGCTGTTTGGCCAGCGGATTGCCGAACAAGCGCAGAAAACCCGCATTGAACTGAGCAAACCCCGCATACAGGGCATAGACGACCGCCCCATCACGGCGGAAGGCTGTACCCTCATTTCCCATGAAGATGATCTGCACGGGAAAATCGTGGTGATAAAACCGGAGGTGCTGCGCCGGGAATACCGCAGGGCAACCCACCAACTCAAGCTCTGCACGGGCGGCTTTGGCGCTTCTCCCCATAGCCGGGGCACCGCTTGTTATTGCATTGACCTCTATACCGGTAAAGAGAGCCGGTATGAACGCATGGATGTGATGGGAACGATGGGGCCGGAAAACCTTCCCGGCTGGGCCAAACATAGCCTTACTGCGATTCAGCAGGAGCAGGCCCGAAAGAAAACGAATAAGGAGCGTGAGCGATGATGGATTACAGAGAAAATGCCGGATATTTGATAACCGATTCCTGTCATGTGGGCGAAAGTGAATTTGTCCTGGGCGTCCATTTGACGGAGCCTCATCAGTTCGTCACCTGGAAATGCACAAACCAGACGGACTACTACTGGGGCCACTATTTCAGCGACCTGTTCTCTGCGCAGAAGGACTTTGTGGCGCGGGCACAGGAGGAGGTTCAGTACCTGGAGGAATACCGGCAAAACGTTACAGCCTTTCAAACGCCTTCCGATTCCCCGTGGGGCGAAATCCAGGAGTGCAAAACGCTTTGCCCCGGCGCTTATTCCGTCAGCACGGAGGGCCATGGCGGTATTATGGTCAGCCGGAAACTGGCGGAAAAGGTATTCCGAAAAGAAGCGGAAAGCTGTGGATTTACAGAGGGGGCTTACCTTTGTTTTGAGGAGGACTGCGACGCACAGGTGGCGCTCCGGGAACTGATGGACAAAAAGCTGTTTCAAGCGCCTGTCAATGAGCACTTTTCTCCTGGCCAGTACGAGGCTATCATCAATGAAAGTGTGCGCACTTTTCACCCGGAGTATTGGAAAGTGCGGGAAAAGGGTATGGAGGGAAAAATCAGACAGACGAAACAGAGAGACAAAGGTAACGACCGATGAAAAGGTAGGTGATGGAAAATGGCAGGTTTGCCGCCTGTAAAGCTGGAAACGCATACCACCTGGTTCAATCTTCTGCTCACGGTTCTGCATGAACATGCGGAAAGTAATCCTTATGAGGAATACCGCCAGATGGCTCAAAAGTTGATTGCCAAGTGCATGGCCTATGGAACGCCTTTTACGGATGGATATGGCGCGTCCTGTGTGGATTTGCGGATGTACCCCAGCGAAGCCGGTGATACCATCTGGCTTTTGCTGCTTGCGCTCTGCGGACAATATGACCCGGCCAGGGATTACAGCGCAGAGCTGAAAAACGTCGAAAAAGAATAAAAAAAGGAGGTGCCACCGATGGCGATACGATACAAAGCGTTGACAGAGCTGTACCGGGAAATCCAGCGCAGTGTGACAGCCCCGGCACGGTGGCAGGAATTTCTTGCCTCAGCCTGCCGCAACTACCGGCTTTCCTTTGACGAACAGCTTCTGGTCTACGCCCAGCGCCCGGACGCTACCGCCGTCCTGGAAATCGAGAGATGGAACAAACGGTTTGGGCGCTGGGTAAACCGGGGTGCGAACGGCATTGCCGTTTTTGACGGGGAATCCGAAAGGCCCCGTCTAAAATACTACTTTGACATTTCCGACACCCATGAGGGGCGTTTTCCCCGGCCCGTCCCTCTTTGGGATGTGAGGCCGGAATATGCCCCGGACATCATCGAAACGATGGAAAACAGCTTTGGGGAGCTTTCGGAAAAGGAGGATTTGGGAGCGGCCCTGCTTTCTGCGGCAAAGAACGCCGTAGAGGACAACATGCCCGACTATCTTTCCGAACTGAAAACTGTCACAGAGGGCAGCTTCCTGGAAGGGCTGGATGAGCTGAACCTGGAGGTTATGTACCGCGAAGCGTTAAAAAGCAGTATTGGATATATGCTGCTGGCGCGCTGCGGCCTTGACCCGTCCGAATATTTTGAGGATGAGGACTTTCGGGATGTTCTGAACTTCAACACACCGGAAACCCTAAATGCGTTGGGCGTGGCCACCGGGGACATCTCCCAGATGTGCCTTTCGGAGATTTCCCGCATCGTCCTGGCGCTGCAAAGACAGCCTCAAAAAGAAGATCGCACATTTGAAAACCGGCAGAAAATCCAGTACCCTGTAAGTGAACAGGAAAACACACAACCGGAAAGGAGTTTTGAGAATGGCCGAGATCACATACACGAGGCAGGGCGACTACAATCTGCCGAACCTTCTGCCCCCGCAGGAGGAGCCGGTTCCCCATGGGAAATACGCATTGCTTCGGAGGAAGTTTCTGAAAGAACACCGCAGGATCACCTACACGAACCTGTTGACCAGCGGGAAACTGAACAGCTATCTGGCGGAAATCCAGCAGACCGCCCAGCGCCGGATGGAGCAGATGGTGGCACAGATGGCCAAAGAGAACGGCGTGACGGAGGAACTGAAGGAGCGCGACCAGATGAAGTGGGTGGGCCTGATGAACAACCTTCAGAACGCAGCCGAGGAAGTGGTGCTGGCGGAACTGATCTACAACTAACCGATACAGAGCAGGCAGAAGTTTCTGCCGTGGAAGAAGCGGACAGCACAGAGCTGCCCGCTTTTTTAGATGAAAAGCAGATCATGGCCATCATCGCCAACAAGGATGACGACCTCAAGTACAAGAAACAGCAGATCGAGCTTTTCTTCTCCGTCCATTCCGATACGCAGGAACGGGCCGACTATCTGAAATCCGCCTATCAGGACAGATACACCGAGATCATGGCAGATGGGCAGCGCCTGGGATATAAGCCGCAGGAGGACGGGCTTCTCATGTGGGAAGGTTCCTATTTGTCGCGCACAAAGGAATCGGTATTTTCCTGGGAACTGGTGGCGGAATGGACAGCGCAGCTCATTGACAAAAAGGAATACTTTATCCAGACGGACATCCGCAGTCTCCCCACACAGGAGGGCCAGCAGATGTCCCTTTTTGATTTTGCGGCCTTTCACCAGTCAAAGCCGGAGGACGGGAAGCAACTTCCTCTCTTTTCCCATACGCTGCCCCAGCAGGTGATCGACGAGGCGCTCTGTCTGGGAGCCAACGACCGGAACAGCCGCCTTGCCATCTGCGCCTATTTCAAAAAGGATAAGCCGGACAACGCCCGGTTCCTGGCGGAGCATTATGGGGAGAACGGCGCGGGCTTCTATCTGGGTGGAAAAAGATATGCCCTCTGGTACAATGCCGAGGGAATCCGCATTGCCGAGGGCGAGAGTGCACAGCGTTCCAGCGCCACGCTCCTTTCATGGGAGCAGGCGGCAGCCCGAATCCGGGAGTTGCTGGATTTGGGCCGGTATATGCCCCAGAGCGAACTTGACCGGGTAGATCACTATGAAGTCCATGAGCTGGCCGACCGGCTGCTGCTGATGTTCCGTGACATTGAGGATGAAGAAAAGCGTTTTTTCCCCTCGTTGCGCGCCATCTATGATAAACCGAGCGGATTCCCGGAGGCAGCGGAAGAAATCGCAGGGCTGCTTAGCCGGGAAGATGGCTTACAGACCATCCTCTCTGAATATGAAGTGTTTGCCGCAGCCTACCAGGAGAACCCGGACATTATGCGGTTCCGTTTTTACCGTCCGCTTGCGCTCCAGGCACAGCTTGCAGATTTACAGCGGGAGCCGCTGCACTTTACCGCCGCCGAAGGATACGACCCACAGCGGCGTTTCTTCATTTCCGGGGATGAAATTGACCATCTTCTCCGGGGCGGGAAACGCAGCACCGATTACCGTCTGGCCGTGTATTCCTTCTACCGCAATCATACAGACCGCAAGGAACGGGAAGATTTCTTAAAGAACTACCACGGGGAATACAGCGGATATGGCGGTGGGAACGATGATGTGACCTACCAAAAAAGCAAAGGCGTTTCGTTCAGCCACGGCAGCATTTCAGAGCCTTATGCCAAGGTGGAGCTGAAATGGAGCGCGGTGGAAAAGCGCGTCAGCGCCATGATCGCTCAGGGGCGGTTCTTATCCGAGGACGACCGGGCCGCCATGCCGCAGTATGAGAAACACCACCTTGCCCGAAACATCCGCACCTTTTTTGAGAATGTGCCCCAGGAGCAGCCCCATCCGTACCCCTATGGCTTTGATTATTGGGACGCGGTAAAGCTCATCGAGCCGCAGCTTGACGACCCGGCCCGCGTGGAAGAAATCTATCAGATGATGGTGCCTGTGTGGGAGGCGACCCCGCAGGATGACCGGATGTATGAGTGGCGGAAAACAGCTTTTGAAAACCTCTCTGCTTTCCGCCAGGGCACCTTTACACTCTTTGCGGAACACAAGGAGCCTGCGGCCCCCGCTATGCACCCAGTGAAAGCCTACGAATTGGGCTACGGCCATCTGGGGAACGGTCTTACCGTGTGGAACCGCCTGGAGGAAGAACACGGGGATTACAAAACAGTGGCCCACATCGCCCCCGACCGCACGGTGCAGATTTTCGATGAGGAAATGCCCCAGACGGTGCGGGAGGAGATCCAACGGATTGCCGACACCTCGGAAATGACCATTTCCGCCACCCAGGACGCGCCTGTGTTTCACACGCCGCCTAAAGTGCAGGAACAACCTCAAAAAGAAGAATCCGCAGACCCCTACCCAGCGTTGGCAGCCCAGGTGCTGCGCCTGATCGGGGAGTTTGACGGTTCCCGCATGGGCTATGGCGAAGATGACGCCCAGGCGGTGGAGAACATCGCCCGGCAGCTTCACAATCTTGCTCAGCGGGAGGAAATCCGCAGGCTGCTGCAATCTTTCCTCGACCATGCCGACCCGGAAGAAGAAATCGCGGCAGACATCATCCTCTGTATGGAGCAGATCGGGGAGCTGCCCCCGGCGCTTACCCCGGAGCAGGCCCAGCAGGAAGAAATCGCAGGGTATCTGGAAGAAGCCGGGTATGCGGTTTCGGAGGAATTGATTGCAGATGGCATTGCCGAATACCAGGCCCATGGCGGCAGAGGTAACAGCCAGGATATTGCCGACTTCATTGAGCGTGAGTTTTTGGACGAGGAACCGAAACAGGATTCATTGGACGCGGCCAAGGAACTTATCAACCATTTTTGCGAGGCGGAATATGGCAGCCCAGCCGATTTCAGCAACCTGGAAACGGTGGGCCTTGCCTATACCACCGTCACAGACGAGGAAATCCCTATCCAGGTCAATGCCGATCTGGTAAATTACCGCATTGAGCGTTATCTGGATGGACAGTTTCTGGAGCGCAGGCAATATGAAAACCTGGAAGGGCTGATCCAAAATGAACTGGAGGGGCTGGACTTTGACAGCCTCATTTCCGTTTCAGAGGAAGAACTGGAATCCGTCCGTGTTTCCCAGGAGAACCCGCTTTCCCAGGGTGATTACCGTCTGCTGGGCCGCTTAAAATCCGACTGCGACTACTTTCTGGGCGCTGGAGGACGGGCAGAAAAGCACCTGTGGGCCGGAAACGTGCGGGAACAGATCGCTAAAATGCGGGAACTGTATGCCACTCTCCCAGATAAACCGGAATGGCTTACCCCGGAGGACATCGACCGTTACGCCCGGCGCATGGAACCGCCTTATGAGGTGGCCGTGTACCACCATTTTGAAAACGGCTTTGATGAAAAGCTGGACTACCAAACGCTTGCAGAGGCGGAACAGGTTGCGCAAAAGTATGTGGATGGCACCATGGATGGCGAGGATGGCTTTGCCTATGATGGCGCTGCCGTTTATGACCTGCAAGAAAACAGATGGCTGCGTGTTTACGGGGATTTCCCGGATGAACGGGCCATGGAACAGGCCAGACAAGCCCTTTCCGGCGAACAGCCAGCCAGCCCGGAGCAGCCTGGAACACAACCCCAAGAAGAACCGGCCCGCCTGCCGCAAAAACGCTCCCGCCGCGAGCGTGTAGCCTTTGCCACTCTGCACCCGGAAATCCCCAGGGAACAGCGCCATGATTTCCACATCACCGATGACACCCTGGGGCACGGCACCCCCAGCGAGAAATATGCGGCCAATGTTGCCGCCATCCGCACCTTGAAACAGATCGAAGCCGAGGAACGGCTGGCTGCCCCGGAAGAACAGGAAGTGCTATCCCGCTATGTGGGCTGGGGCGGCCTTGCAGACTGTTTTGAAGCAACCAGCCCCCACTACCAGGAGCTGAAAAGCCTTCTGGATGAGGATGAGTATGCGGCGGCCAGGGCCAGCTCCCTCACCGCCTTTTACACGCCGCCCGTTGTTATCCGGGGAATCTATAAAGCCCTCTCCCAGATGGGCTTTACGCAGGGGAATATCTTAGAGCCATCCTGCGGAACGGGAAACTTTCTGGGGCTTCTCCCTGCGGATATGGCAGGCAGCAAAGCCTACGGTGTGGAGCTGGACAGTATCAGCGGCAGAATCGCGCAGCAGCTTTACCAGAACGCCAGCATTTCCGTGAACGGCTTTGAAAAGGTGCAAATGCCCGACAGCTTCTTTGATGTGGTGGTAGGCAACGTCCCCTTTGGGGATTTCAAGGTAATGGACAAGAGGTACGACAAGAACAACTTCCTCATCCATGATTACTTTTTTGCCAAGGCCATCGACAAGGTGCGTCCCGGAGGCGTCCTGGCGCTGATCACCTCAAACGGGATCAGCGGCGGCACCTTTGATAAGCGCGACAATAAAGTGCGCAAGTATATTGCCCAGCGGTGCGACCTCATCGGGGCCATCCGCCTGCCCAATAACACATTTTCCCAGAACGCGGGCGCCGACATCACCACGGACGTGCTGTTTTTTCAAAAGTTAGACCGGCAGCGCAGCACCGATGTGGAAACACCGGACTGGGTGGATGTGGACATCATCCATGAAAATGACCATGTAAATGCCGCCGGGGAAACCCGCCACCGGACGGTGAGCCTCAATCGGTATTACCAGCAGCACCCGGAAATGGTGCTGGGAGATTTGGAGATCATCTCCGGGCCGTTTGGCCCCCAGCTTGTGTGCAAGCCCACCCCAGGAGCCGACCTGTCGGAGCAGCTTTCCAAGGCCATCCAGTTTTTACAAGCAGAGATCAAACCCTATGAACTGGAAGAACCGGACGAGGAAGATCTCTCCATCCCCGCAGACCCTAACGTAAAGAATTTTAGTTATACCATTGTGGACGGGCAGGTGTACTACCGGGAAAACAGCCTCATGCACTCTGTGGAGGTATCTGTCACCGCAGAAAACCGAATCCGGGGCATGATCGAGCTGCGGGAATGTGTACGCAGGCTCATTGAGTACCAGACCGAGGGCTACCCCGACGAGGACATCAAAGCCGGGCAGGAAAAACTCAATAGCTTATACGACAGCTTCACAAGGAAATACGGTCTTATCAGCAGCCGGGGCAATAAGCTGGCCTTTTCGGAGGACTCCAGCTATTGCCTTTTGTGCTCTTTGGAGGTGCTGGACGAGCAGGGCAGCCTAAAAAGAAAAGCCGACATGTTCACCAAGCGCACCATCCGGCCCCATGTGGCAGTCACCAGCGTGGACACCGCCAGCGAAGCCCTGGCCGTTTCGATTGCGGAGAAAGCCTGCGTAGATTTGGACTATATGGCCGAGCTGTCCGGCAAATCCCCGGAGGAACTGGAGAGCGAGCTTGCCGGCGTGATCTTCCGCAACATTGAAGGCCCGGAAAACCCAGAGCAGCTAAAGGAAACGTCCCCAAGCCTGCAAGCCTTTTCCCCCGTGACAGCGGACGAGTACCTTTCCGGAAATGTGCGCCGCAAGCTGCGGATGGCAAAAGCCTTTCTGGAGGCAGCCCCGGAGAGCCAGAAGGAAGCCGCCCGCAGACAGGTGGAGGCTTTGGAGGCTGTCCAGCTACAAGACCTGGGCGCTGGGGAGATCGGTGTGCGCATTGGGGCCAACTGGGTGCCCATCGACGTGTACCAGCAGTTTATGGTGGAGCTTCTTACCCCCTACGGGCAAGCCCGGAGCCGCATAAAAATCCTGCGCTCTGAGGCCACCGGCCAGTGGGCCATCACGGAGAAAAACTTTGACCGGGCCAATGTCAAAGCCAATACCACCTACGGCACCAAGCGTATGAGCGCCTACCACATCCTGGAGCAGACGCTAAACCAGAAAGACGTGCGGGTGTTCGACTATATCGAGGATGAGAACGGCAACAAAAAGGCGGTGCTCAACAAAAAGGAAACCGCCATCGCCCAGGACAGGCAGGAACTGATCAAGCAGAAGTTTTCCGAATGGATATGGAAAGACATCAACCGCAGGGAGCGGCTGTGCGCCATCTACAATGAGATATTCAACTCCATCCGGCCCCGCGAATACGATGGACAGCATATCCGCTTTGAGGGCATGAACCCGGAGATCGCCCTGCGCCCCCATCAGGTGGGTGCCATCGCCCATGTCCTCTATGGTGGGAATACCCTGCTGGCTCATGAAGTGGGCGCGGGCAAAACCTTTGAAATGGTGGCGGCGGCCATGGAGATGAAGCGCCTGGGGCTATGCACCAAATCGCTTGTGGTGGTGCCCAACCACATCACCGAGCAGTGGGCGGCGGAATGGCTCCAGCTCTACCCCAGCGCCAACATCTTAGTTGCCACGAAAAAGGATTTTGAAACCCAGAACCGCAAGAAGTTTTGCAGCCGGATTGCCACCGGGGATTACGACGCCATCATCATCGGCCACAGCCAGTTTGAAAAAATCCCCATGAGTTTTGAGCGCCAGCAGGCGATCTTACAGCAGCAGATCGACGAAATCCTGTTTGGCATTGAACAGGCCAAAGCACAGAAAGCGGAACGCTACACCATCAAGCAGATGGAGCGCACCCGGAAATCTTTAGAGGCAAAGCTGGCCAAACTCAACGACCAGAGCCGCAAGGACGATGTGGTGACGTTTGAGCAGTTAGGCGTTGACCGCCTCTTTGTGGATGAGAGCCATTATTTTAAGAACTTGTTCCTGGCAACAAAAATGCGCAACGTAGGCGGGATCGCCCAGACCGAAGCGCAGAAAAGCTCCGACCTTTTTATGAAATGCCGCTATCTGGATGAACTCACTGGCGGGCGCGGCGCAATCTTTGCCACCGGCACCCCTATCTCAAACAGTATGGTGGAGCTTTACACCATTCAGCGTTACTTGCAGTACCGCACCTTACAGGAGATGGGACTGAGCCACTTTGACGACTGGGCGAGCAACTTCGGTGAAACCGTCACCGCCATCGAACTGTCCCCGGAGGGCAGCGGCTACCGGGCCAAGACCCGGTTTGCCAAGTTTTATAACCTGCCGGAACTGATGAGCGCCTTTAAGCAGGTGGCGGACATCCAGACAGCAGATATGCTGAAACTTCCTGTGCCAAAGGCCAATTTCCACACGGAAGTTATCAAACCGTCCGAACTTCAGCAGGAAATGATAAAAGGGCTGGCGGAACGGGCGGAAAAAATCCGGGCCGGAGGCGTTGACCCCCACGAGGACAACATGCTGCGCATTACCAACGATGGGCGCAAGCTGGCCCTGGATATGCGGCTCATCAACCCGCTGGCCGCCGATGACCCCAATGGGAAAGTGGCGGTCTGCGCCCGAAACGTGTATCGAATCTGGGAACAGACCAAAGAAAAGCGTTCCACCCAGCTTGTGTTCTGCGACCTGTCTACGCCCACCAAAGACGGTTCTTTCAACGTATATGACGATCTGAAAAAGAAGCTCATGGAGCAGGGTATCCCGGAGGATGAGATCGCCTTCATCCACGACGCCGACAGCGAGGCCAAAAAGAAAGAACTGTTTGCAAAAGTCCGCACCGGGCAGATACGGGTGCTGATGGGCAGCACCCAGAAGATGGGCGCGGGTACAAACGTCCAAGATAAGCTCATCGCCCTGCACGACCTGGACTGCCCCTGGCGTCCTTCCGACCTTCAGCAGCGGCTGGGCCGCATTGTGCGCCAGGGCAACGATAACGAGGAGGTGGAGATCTTCCGCTATGTAACCGAGGGTACGTTTGACGCTTACCTCTACCAGCTTGTGGAGAACAAGCAGAAATTCATCGCCCAGATCATGACCAGCAAATCCCCCGTCCGTGTGGCGGACGATGTGGACGAAACGGCGCTGAGCTATTCCGAGATCAAGGCGCTGGCCACCGGAAACCCGCTTATCATTGAAAAGTGCAACCTGGATATGGAGGTGGCAAAGCTGAATATGCTCAAGGCCAGCTATCTGAACCAGGTGTACGCCCTGGAGGAATTGGTGCTGCGCAAGTACCCGGAGGAAATCACCCGGCTTACGGAACGGATCGCGGGGTATGAAAAGGATGTGGCGCTGGCAGCCGCCCACCCGAAAGCTAAAGAAGGGTTCTGCGGTATGGTGATTGAGGGCAAACAGTATGAGGAAAAGGAGGACGCAGGTAAGGCCATCATCGACGTTTGCACCAGGATGACCGGCTCCGACGCGGTTCTTTTGGGCAGCTACCGGGGCTTTTCCATGGTGCTGGCCTATGACAGCCACAGCAACGAGTACCGTATTACCCTAAAGGGCACCCTCTCCCATACGGTGACGCTGGGCGCAGACGTATTCGGCAATATCACCCGTCTGGACAATGCCCTGGAAAACCTGGCGGGAAGTTTACAGGCAGAGCAAGGCCGCTTAGAGGAAACGAAAGGCCAGCTTGAAAACGCCCGCACCGAGCTGCAAATGCCCTTTGCCCGTGAGGAGGAACTGGCGGAGAAAACCAAACGGCTCAAAGAGCTGAACATCCTGCTAAATATGGATCAGAAAGATAAGACGCTCATCGACAGCGCTCCCGACGAGGGCGAAGAACCGCCTGCCCGGAAAGTGGTGGGCCTGGAACGATGATCGCACATTTGACGCTGCGCTGAGGGAGGATTATAGTGGATTCAAAATAATCGGAACAGGAGGTGACGAATGATGGGTGACAGTTATTGTCCATTCCCGGAGCGCCTCTCAGCGCAGTTTACGGAGATTGACAGCGACGTTATGATGAGCTTGTCAGAAAGCAACCCGGAATATGCGGCATTAAAAGACCAGATGGAAGATTTGAAGCGCCAAAATCCCTGTATTACCACATTGATGGAGGGCGATGGGGAACTTCATCTTTCCACGGAGGAGCATGAAACCCTAAAAGAATTTATCCGGCTGTATATGCAGGCAGATAACCTGGAACGGGAGCAGCTCTATTTCCAGGGCCATGCAGACGGATTTGCTTACTTGAAAATGATCGACGCTTTCAAAAGAGAATAGCGGATGACGGTGCGGAGCAATCTGCACCGTTTTTACATACTAAAACAAGAAATGGCTCCCGCAGGAATACACAACCTAATATTGATTTTATTGACTTTGTTGTGTATAATAAAGATGGGTGATGAGGTTGAATTTGATTTTGAGTACTATCTTGCAGGAGAAAGAACGCATCGACCGTATGCTGGCAAAGTACCAAGAGGAACTGGGGACGCTCCCCAAAGGCACTATTTCTGAAAAAAAGGTCAGGCAATCCACATATTTTTATTTGAAGTACCGTGAGGGGAAAAAAGTGATCTCAAGATATATCCCCCAAAAGGATGTGGAGGTAGTTCGAGAGCAAGTGGAAAAACGCAGGCATATCGAAACGATGATCCGATCTTTGCAGGAGGAACGTGCGATTGCCGAGAAAGCATTGGAGGGACAATTATGATTTTATATCATGGCAGTAATCTGGTCGTATCGGAACCAAAGCTGATCCGGCAAAATCGCTTTTTAGATTTTGGATTTGGTTTTTCATTTACAACCAATAAGGCTCAGGCAATCAGCTTTGCTGATAAGGTGACGAAGCGCCGAAAAAACGGCCAAAGGGCAGTCAGCATTTATGAGATTGACGAGAATATCGCTTTTTCAGAGTGCTCTATCCTGCGTTTTGACGAGCCGGGAGAAGCGTGGCTGGATTTTGTATCAGATAACCGATCCGGCAGTTATGAGGGTGAAGCCTATGATTTTATCTTTGGGCCGGTTGCCAATGATGATGTGTACCGCACATTTACCCTCTATACCGCTGGCGTGTTGACAAGGGAACAGACCCTGGAACAACTCAAAATCAAGAAGCTGTATAATCAGTTGGTGTTGACAACGGAAAAGGCTCTGTCCTATCTGCGATTTGTCGGCACCGTGCCAGAGGAGGAATTTTGATGGCGGATAAAAAATTTGAAGCAATTTTGACTTTATTGGTTCCCCAGGTTGTTCAGTTGATTCATGAGAACTACTCTATGGATGAAATGGCGGCGTCCAAAGAGTTTTATGAATCCAAGGTGTACGCTTTGCTGGAGCAGGAGGACACCAAGTTGTGGCATTTCAGCCCACTTACCTTATTCAATATGTATGACGAGGAAAAAAAGACAGGAAACTTTGAGATACCGGAGGAGGCATAAATATGAGCAGGCAAGGAGATTTTCTCATTTATTGCGTGGAAACCTACAAAAACGCCAGGCACTTGACCGGTAAGCAGGTGGCGGAACTCTTTACCCGTTACCGTGTGTGGGAATATGTCTATTCCTGTTTTGAGGCCCTGCATACCACTGGGGCTAATTATATCGTGGAGGACATCGACCTCTATATTGAAGCACGGAAACCTGCTATGGTTTAGCTCAAATGTGAAGTGACATGAACTGCACATGCCCGATTATTATCTGCATATAAATTGTAAAGGTATATGCAGGAAAGGCCGATTGGAGCGATCCAGTCGGCCTTTCCTGTATATCCGAAGAATACAGCCCCCTTTACATAGCCAGCTACCCCATGCGGGCAGCTAATTTACGGCTATGTGAAGGGGGCTGTATTTTTATGCCTTTTTACGACCAGGACATGATCGAAAAAGCGCGGGAAGTAGATTTGTTTTCTTACTTGCAAGCCTGTGAGCCGCAGGAGCTTGTCCACGTTTCCGGCAACGTCTACTGCACCAGGGAACACGACAGCCTGCGTATTTCCAATGGCAAATGGTGCTGGTTCTCCCGTGGGATCGGCGGTCACAGTGCGCTGGACTACCTCATCAAAGTCAAGGGCTGCTCTTTCCTGGAGGCGATGGAAGCCGTTGTCGGCAGGGCCGCTATCCCGACGTCTGCCTTTACACCTGTTACCAGGGAGGAAAAACCCAAGCACCTGCTCTTGCCGCCGCCCGCCCCGGACAACCGGGCGATGATGGATTATCTCAGAGGCCGGGGCATTGACCAGGAGATTTTGGACTACTGCGTCCAGACCGGGCGCATTTATGAGAGCCGGAATAAGGGCCATGGAAATGTGGTGTTCGTCGGTTTTGACCAGACCGGCAAGGCGCGGTTCGGTTGCCTGCGCGGGATTGGCGAAGCCCGGTTCCACGGGGATTTGAGCGGCAGCGACAAGCACTATTCTTTTTCCCTGCCCGCCTGTGTGGAAAATCCGGCTGTCCATTTGTGCGAGTGCGCCATTGACGTCATGTCCTACGCCACCCTCTGTAAGCTGGACGGAATTGACTGGCGGCGGCACAACCTGCTGTCTCTGGCCGGGGTGTACCAGCCGAAGAAAAAGATTGCGGAGAGCAAGCTGCCGGTGGCCCTTACCCGCTTTTTGGAGGAAAACCCTCATGTGAAAACGGTCTATCTCCATCTGGATAACGATACGGCTGGCAGGCTGGCGGCCCAGGCCATCCAGACGGTGATCCCCAGGGAGTATGAAGTCAAAAACCGCCCGCCGCCCAGGGGCAAAGATGTGAACGACACCCTCTGCCACCGGCTGGGTATTCCCATCCGGAGTGGTCACCGCAAAGAGTTGGAGCGTTGAGCCGGATTTCATCTTCCCTCTTGCAGTTTGTTATCTTATATGATAACATTATAGACGAGAGAGGTGATAACATGGATGAATTGCAGCAGCGGCAGAAAATCATATCCCAGCTTGTGGAGGCCCGGCTGGAACAGGGGATTTCTCAGGCGGAGCTTGCAAGGCGGGTAGGAACCCAGCGCTCCAACATCTGCCGCCTGGAAAGCGGTGCGCAGAACCCCACACTGGATATGATCCTAAAAATTGCGTCCGCGCTGGGGAAAGACGTTTCCCTTCTTTTGGACGACAAGGAGGAACCTATGAGCAACATTTACAGTCTCCGTATCTATGACACGGAGCTTATGCGCTTTTCCATGGAGAAGCAGGGATTGTCCGGTCTGGTGGCAGAAATCCTCTATACCAATGAGGAACAGGCCCATTTATTGCCCCTGGACATGGAGCGCACCGGCGAGGGCGTCATCCGCTGGTTGGAGAGGCGGGTGATCCCGAAAAACCGCGCCTTTGTGGACGAGATTCTGAAAACCCTGGGGCTGAGCCATAATGACACGAAAGGTATCATCGACGTGTGCAAAGGGCTGTCTTTGAATGACAGCTACTGGGTGGTGCCGGAAGGATTTGAGGGGAAGTTTTCAGAGTATAACCTATACGAAAATCGCTTTTCTGAGATACTTGCGCTGGTGGCCTATACCGGTGCGGGCGGTCGCCGGCAGGCATTTACCACTTCCCCGGAGCTTACCACAGGCGGTATGCTCCCCAAGGCGTGGCGCTATGTGGAGCAGGATGGAATCTATCTCTACAAGGGCGGCACCACCGGCGCGTCCAATGCGGGCCGGGAGCCGTACTGTGAGTATTACGCTTCGCAGATTGCGGAAACCATGGGGCTGAACGCTGTGCATTATGATCTGGAGAACTGGAAAGGCATTACGGCCTCTAAGTGCGAGTTGTTTACCAATATCGACACGGCCTATATCCCTATCGGGCGCATTGTCCGAACCGGGGGAATTGCCGCTTGCCTTGCCTGGTATGACAAGCTGGGAGCAGAGTTTTCCGAGCAGCTTCGCAGTATGCTGGTATTTGACTCGCTGATCTACAACGAGGATCGGCACTTTGGCAACTTCGGCGTCCTGCGGGATAACCACAGCGGGGAGATCATCGCGCCAGCCCCCATTTTTGACAACGGGCTGTCCCTGTTCTGCTATGCCGGGAAAGAGGACTATGCCCACCTGGACGAGTACGCCAAGACCCGCTCCAATCCCTACAACATTTCCTATGAGGAGGTGTGCGCGGAGGTCATGGGCGCCAGGCAGAAAGAGCAGCTTCGGCGGATGATCGGCTTCCGGTTCAAACGGCATGAAAGCCTCAATTTGCCGGAAGAACACTTGCAGGCCATTGAGAAGCACCTGGAGAGCCGGGTGAGAAAGCTCCTGGCCATCCCCACCCGCCGCCGGAAACAGGACAAGGTGCGGTAAAAACAGAATATCACTTTTGAGAGCGTTCTTTACATGGACGCTCTTTTTTTCTGCCCAAATACAAATGTGGAAGGAGTGTGAGCGATGAACGAGTATGACATCACCATCCGAAAAACGCTGGAAATGACCGTCACGGTAGAAGCGGAAAGCCGCGAGGAGGCCCGTCAGATCGTAGCCGACCGCTGGAAGAACAGCGAATATATCCTGGACGCGGACAGCTTCAAGGACGTGGAGTTCTACCCCAGGGGCCGCAGCCGCGACCGGGGCGAACGATGAGTTGTTTTTTGGAACGTTTGGTATTCCCCTGCGGGGAATGGAATGTGTATGTACCAGTTATCATGAATTCATAGTTATCACGAAATGAAAAAGGAAGTCCGAAAAAGATTGGACTTCCCAAAGAAAAGTATTGATAACTTTTGTGGACGGCGGCAAGTAAATCGCCTCCTTTCTGCGCCGCCGGCCACAAATTCGTGATAACTATGTAAAGTGCTATTTCAGGCCATACAGCCGTTTCAAAACTTCATCATCGTCAACATTGTAGCGAGCCAGTTGTTCGTTATTAGCCGGGCTGCTTTTAGGAGTAGCTTTTTCAATCGCCATCCGTTTTTGTTCTGTGTCAGCGTGAGCATAAATGAGCGTGGTTTCTAAATTCGCATGGCCAAGCCATTGGGATACCAGTGTC
>ERZ1643251.1790-NODE-1790-length-23413-cov-6.191626_pt1 | contig 23413 bp, 18 predicted proteins | sample MGYA00579261_ERZ1643251 | MGnify/ENA primary metagenome ERZ1643251 (study PRJEB29033, sample SAMEA4952267) | chicken gut metagenome | biome: Broiler Chicken; feature: Gastrointestinal Tract; material: Caecum | place: Ireland | collected 2018 | study: Broiler... | reverse complement strand
AACGCCGATGGGAAGTATATCGGTCTTGACCGGTCATTGATTTGCGGGGAACGGATTTGCTTTGTCGATGATGCAATGAATCTGTCCGATAATCTCGGACTTTATTCCTGCAACGGCAGACCGCGGGTGGTCGATATCGACAGCGCGGGGCTGACAGTCGCGAAAGTTACGTCAAATACGGTCACCGAACAGACAGCCGAACCGAATATAGAAAAACACCCCGACGATTTCAGCCATGAGATATACCTGCGGGTGTACGAAAACGGCAGGAGCTTTTTGTTCAGCGGCTGCTCGCACAAGGGAATACTGAACATAGTCGAATGGTTCAGACCCGACCTGCTTATTGGAGGCTTTCATTTCATGAAGCTGTCTACAAGCTCCGATAAAGACCGCTTGATAAGCGCAGCAGAGCGGTTGAAGCAATATGACACTGTATATTACACCTGTCACTGCACCGGGGGCGAGCAGTATTCGCTTCTTGCGACATACATGGGCAATAAGCTGCACTATCTCGCGTCGGGACAGACACTTATGCTCTGACGACGTCGCAATATGAGACAATGATTAAAACACATATACGCGTCTTAATAAATACATAGCTGCGAGCGGAAGATATACCGGGGCTTGTTCCGAATCCGGTCGTAGGCAAAATATATACTTGGAGGTATTAATATGAACGAGACAATAAAAGTGCTTACAACGCGCAAGAGTGCCAGAAGCTACCAGAACAGACATATTGACCGCGCGCTGCTCGACGAGATAGTCGCCGCCGGACTCAACGCACCGTCCGGCATGAACCGTCAGACTCCGCGCTTCGTCGTCGTCACCGACGACGACACTGTGAAGCTGCTGTCGTCACTGAACGCCGCGGTCGCGGGTATGCAAAACGACCCGTTCTACGGCGCGAAGGACGTGATCATCGTGCTGTGCAAAAAAGAGGGCACATATATTTACGACGGCAGCTTGGCTATGGGCAATCTTTTGAACGCCGCGTGGTCGCTCGGAGTCGACTGCCGGTGGATACACCGCGCGAAGGAGGTTTTCGCGAGCGATGAGGGAAAGGCGCTGCTCAAAAAATGGGGGATTAACGACGAGGTCGAGGGCATCGGCTTCTGCATCCTCGGCTACGCCAACGACGACAAGCCGAAAACCGAAATTCTCCCCGGTCGGGTATATTATGTGACCGGCTGACAGATTATCATTGCATGATATAACGCTGACAGGTATTCGGTATAGTGCCGACCGGTATTCAGCTTAATGGCAGCGAGCCGGAAGCACAAACGGCGGATTCAGGGACAAGTGGGTCAGAGACAAGTGGGGGCAGAGACTGGTTTGATTTGCGTGATATAACTGTTGACAATCCGAGAAATTTGTGGTATACTTATTGAGTCAGAGCAAATAATCTGATTGATAGAATAAACGATAAAGGCGGCGCACGAATGTATAGAAAGTGATTTCCTACCGACAAAAGAGAAAACCCGAGCTATCGGGTTCTGTTTTGGCGGGTACGGAGTCGCTTTCGGCATTCCGCGCCTTTTTCGCGCCTGCATTAAGTGGTCGTGAGCGGTATATCGCGGCGGCTTTCAGACGATAGTAATTTCGTATCCGCTGAAATGAATAGCTTTAATTTATATGAAAGGACTTCGTCTTGACAAGATTTTCGTCTTGACAAGACATTTGTCTTGACGAAGTTTAGGTGTTTGCTATGTCAATGATAAATGTAAGCGGACTTACTTTCGGTTATGACGGCAGCGGAGTGAATCTATTTGAAAATGTGTCCTTCCGGCTGGACACAAACTGGCGGCTCGGTTTCACTGGCAGGAACGGGCGGGGCAAGACTACCTTTTTGAAGCTGCTGCTCGGTGAATACGAGTATACCGGCACAATAAGCGCGAGCGTAGAGTTTGAATATTTCCCGTATACTGTTCCGGACGAGCAGGCGGATATACTGTCGCTGGCTTACAGTATCGCCGACAGCTTTGAGCAGTGGGAGCTTGAGCGCGAGCTGTCGCTGCTCGGTCTGCCCGACGATATCCTGTACCGTACTTTTTCCACCTTGTCGATGGGCGAGCGGACGAAGGTATTGCTCGCGCTGATGTTCATAAAATCGGAGTGCTTCATGCTCATCGACGAGCCGACCAACCACCTCGACCTTAACGGGCGCGAGCTGGTCGCGCGCTATCTCTCATCGAAGCGCGGATTCATTCTGGTCAGCCACGACCGCAGCTTTCTTGACGCCTGCACCGACCATACGCTCGCGATAAACCGCGCCGATATCACTGTCACCGCCGGCAGCTTTTCGGTCTGGTATCAGAACAAGCTGCTGCGCGACAATTATGAAGCCGCCGAGGACGAGAAGCTGCGTCGCGAGATATCTCGGCTCAACGAGTCGGCACGCCGTACCGCGGCTTGGTCGGACACCGCCGAGCGCGGCAAGATCGGCTTCGACCCGCACAAAGTCGAGAAGAGCATGAATCGGCGCGCGTACGAGGGCGCGAAGTCGAAGAAGCTGATGAGACGCGCGAAGGCTGCCGAAAAGCGAATCGACGCGCAGATTGAGGAGAAGAAATCGCTGCTCAAAAATGTCGAGGAGACCGAGGAGCTGCGTTTGAATCCGCTGCCCTGTCAGGTGAGCCGGCTCGCCGAGTTATCGCATATATCGGTCTGGCGCGGCTCGGTTGACGCAAGACAAATCCTTGACGACGTCAGCTTCAGGGTCGAAGCCGGCGACCGTATCTGCCTTTCGGGGCAAAACGGTTGCGGCAAGAGCACATTAATTCAGCTGCTGCTCGGCGGCGGGATATGCGCGGAGGAGAGTCAAGGCGAAATGCCGCGTTCAGCCGCCGCGCGGGACAGCATATACTACACCGGCAGTCTGTATCGCGCGTCAGGGCTGGTCATATCCTATCTTCCGCAGGATGTGAGCCGACTTTCCGGCTCGCTCGACGAATTCGAGTCGCGTAGCGGCGTCGACCGCGTACTGTTTCGCGCGATACTGCGCAAGCTGGATTTTCCGCGCTCTCTGTTTGACGCGGATCTTTCGACCTACAGCGCCGGTCAGAAAAAGAAGGCCGCGCTCGCCCGCTCGCTCGCCGAGCGCGCGCAGCTCTATATCTGGGACGAGCCGCTCAACTACATCGATATCTACTCGCGTATGCAGATCGAGGAGCTGCTGTCCGAAACCGACGCCACGGTTGTATTTGTCGAGCACGACCGCGCTTTCCGTGACGCGGTCGCGACGAAGATCATCGAGCTGTGAGCAGCATCAGGATACTGTTTGACTAAACACGGCAGGATGAGCTGCTTTTGGCGATATCCGCCGATATTTTGTGCAAGTCAGCGTTTTCTTGGCGGCTCGTGTTATATTTGTTATATATTGTAAGATATGTTGAAAGGATTGATTTTATGGAACCGGTGGATAAGAATGGACTCACCGAAAGTGAATTTTTAGCGGCGTACAAGCCGGGCGACTATCCTCGCCCCTCGGCGACAGCTGACCTCGCGCTGCTGCGCCGCGGCGGCAGCGAGATTTTACTAATCAAGCGCGGGAATCATCCGTTTATCGGGAAATGGGCGCTGCCGGGCGGATTTGTGAATCCGGATGAAACGGTCGAAGCCGCGGCCGCGCGCGAGCTTTTCGAGGAGACCGGCGTTTCGTGCGCGGCAATTAAAGACAACGACGAAACTAAAGACATTGCCGAAACGAATTCGAGCGACACAAATCAAGCGATACTGCTCGGCGTATTCAGCGACCCGAAGCGTGACCCGCGCGGCTGGACGATAACGTCGCTGTTCGGCGCGGTGGTCGGAGACGATACCTCCGCCAACGCGGGCGACGACGCGCGCGACGCACGCTGGTTCAAGCTGTCGGCTGACGACGACGGCGACATATTAAAGCTGCGCCTTGTCTGTGATGAGCTGGTTCTGACGTGTGAATGTCGTTACGAGCTGGTCACAACGCCATTTGGCAGCGAATGGCGGGTATGTGAGCTGTCGAATGACGGTCTCGCGTTCGACCACGCCAAGCTGATATCACTGGCGTATTTGAGATATCATCAGTGACCTCTGACGCTGATTAACAGTCAACTCAAAGCCTTTTACAGATATATCGAAACGCGGACGACGTTTGATTATCGAATGAGCCGCAATAAATATCAAGCCTATAATTGCCGGTATGCCAAATTTACAGCAAACCTGATTAACAGCAAATCTAATATGAAAAAAGCCTTTCGCAAATTGATCGCGGAAGGCTTTTTTCTTGTGGTGGATACTATTCTCTCGAGTAGTTCTGCACCGACTCATTCGACTCACGGAAGAGCAGCGATATACACCAAATGGCGGCAAGACCGACTACGGTATATATAATACGAGCGGCAAGCGTGCCCGCACCGCCGCAGATCCATGCGACAAGGTCGAATTTGAAAAGACCGATCGAGCCCCAGTTGAGGCCACCGATAATAGCTATTATAAGCGCGATTCTGTCAAGCATTGCAATTCCTCCGAATCATTATTTTTTATCGGTCGGATTTAGTATTGACCGCGGTGAACATAATATACATTAAATTTTTGCTTTCCTTTATTGCGACATATTTTTTAATGTGGAAATGGTATAATTAAACAGAGGTGATCGCAGTGTGACCTATTATATATACGCCGATACGTTGTTCATTGTAAATTTTTCCATGGATTTTTTATCGTTATTCATCACCGGAAAGCTGACTCATTCACCGGTACGCCCAATAAGGCTGACAATCTCCGCGGTTATCGGCGCGCTATACGCGACGTTATCAGTCATATTCGACTCGGGCGATATATATTCGCGCGGGCTGTGGTTTGCGGCGTTTATTTTCTGCGCATTGACGATGTGCAGAATTTCATACAGTCTCGGACCAAAGCGGCTATTGCTGGTATTTCTCGCGGTCAATTTAGGCTTAGGCGGACTGATGAGCATATTATTCGGTGCGGCAAGGCGAAGCGGGTTGGTTACTGACAGAAGCGACGGAGCGTCGCCGCTTATGTTTCTGCTGTTTGCGTTGATCAGCGGCGCGGTCAGTCTGCTGTACGGCAGGCTGCGCATATTCGGCAGCAGGAGAAGGGAGGTGAGCTCGCGGATAACATTGCTCGGTGAGACAGCCGGTGCGAGGCTGTTATGCGACAGCGGGAATCTGCTCTGCGACCCGATAAGCTCGAAGCCGGTGATAATACTGGCTCCGAAGATATTCGGCGACCGACTGCCGGTCGAGCTGCGCACGGGCGAGACTGACATCGGCGCGCTGTCGGGCAGCTTGTGCGCCAAGCTGCGGCTGATTCCGGCGCAGGGTGTTACCGGAAACCGACTGCTTGTCGGAGTGGTTCCGGACGAGGTATTGGTGGACGGAAACGAGGTCGACGCGATAATCGCGCTCGCCGACGGCAGTTATGACGGCTGCGACGGGATAATTCCGGAGGAGCTGATATAATTGTGTGTGAGCTGAATATATAGAATCGACAAGGAGCGAATACTTCGCTAACTCGAAGTAGACTTTGCTCATGCAATGTCATGGACATACTTATAAGGGAGATGGGATACAGGTGTGAATAATGAGCTTTATAACGTTAAATTTAACCGTACTGTTCATGTATCGCGAGCGAGAAAGGGGACTTTTGCTGGGCAAAAGCGATGGTGTTTATGATGAAAATGATGATATATATCCCCGATTTTATCAAAAACGCAATAAACCAGCTGTCATTGCGGTTGTCACGACTGGTGAGCGGGGTAAAACCACGCGGCATATTTTACATAAATGGTTCGATGACTCTGCCGCCGCCGCTGTCGGGAGAGGAGGAGGCGAGGGTGATCGAACGGCTCGGAGATGTGAGCGCCGAGGCTGACGCGCGCCGCTGTTTAATCGAGCACAATCTGCGTCTGGTCGTATACATAGCGAAGAAGTTCGAGAACACCGGAACCGGCATTGAGGATTTGATTTCGATAGGCACGATTGGGCTGATCAAGGCAATCAACACTTTCCGTGCCGACAAGAACATCAAGCTCGCGACCTACGCGTCGCGCTGCATCGAAAACGAGATACTGATGTATATACGCAAGTGCTCCTGTCGGCACGAGCTGTCGATAGACGAGCCGTTGAGCGTCGACTGGGACGGAAACGAGCTCCTATTGTCGGACATCCTTGGCAGCGACGAGGATGACGTCATGCAGAATCTTGAAGCCGACGAGGAAAAGAAGACGATCCGTGCCGCGCTGTCGAAGCTCGACGAGCGCGAACAGGTGATTATCTCACTGCGCTACGGACTCGACGGTCGTCCCGAGCTGACACAGAAGGAGGTCGCGGACATGATGGGTATATCCCAATCCTACATCTCGCGGCTTGAAAAGAAGATACTTTCTCGTCTACACGGCGAGCTATCCGGCAAGGTTTGAACATCTAATTAATTTGCAATTTTTAGGGAGAACGCTGCCGACGCGGAATCAGCGGCAAAATTATCAGAAAAAAAATTCAAGAAAATTCGCGGAAGCTATTGACAAACACATCCGGTTATGGTATAATAAAATGCGTTGGATAACTGGGTGTGGCGCAGTTGGTAGCGCGCTACCTTGGGGTGGTAGAGGCCGCAAGTTCAAGTCTTGTCACTCAGACCAATACAGATAACCGCCTATCATCACGTTAGGCGGTTTTTTGCTGTATTTATACAGGTTTTTTGACCCTGGAGATTGTGGCACTCTACCATGACAATTAGATTATTATATATTTATCTTTTATTTATCTTTAAGATGTAGATTTATAAAACAGTTAAGTATCATCGCAGACAATACTATTTATGTATGTTGTGTTAATAAATCCAAACTGATATTGACTTTTCCAAGGTAAAGTAGTATAATGAATTTGGTTAGCGGGTGATAACTACACATGGTATCAGCTGCCTTTATTCAGGCGTTCGGTTAGCATATGCTAACCGAACGCGACAAATTGTAGCTGCTCAATATTAACATATGTTTGATTGAGTATCTTAAAAAAGCTATTTAGCAAGAAGAATTAGAATAACGATTAAAAGTACATTATAAGGTTTTCATAACTAAATATGCGAAAGGTTTCGGGATGAAATTATGGCGCTTGTAGAATTCAAAGATGTGACACGAATATATAAAGCGGGTGATAACGAGCTGAGAGCTCTTGATAATGTGAATTTAACACTTGAAGAGGGAAAGTTTATAGTCATACTCGGTCCGTCAGGCGCGGGTAAATCCACGCTTCTCAATTTACTTGGCGGTTTAGACAGTCCTACGAGCGGCAAAATTGCTGTTGACGGCAATGATATTTCCGCGTTTTCAGATGATGCACTTGCGGATTACAGAGCCTTAACAGTGGGATTTGTATTTCAATTTTACAATCTGATTCCAACACTTACCGTGTTTGAAAATGTTTCACTGGTAAAGCAGATCTCTGACAACGCGCTTGACGCGAAAGAAATGCTTACCGAAGTTGGTCTTGCTGAACATCTTCACAAGTTTCCGTCTGAGCTCTCTGGCGGTGAACAACAGAGAGTTTCAATAGCGCGTGCGCTTGCAAAAAATCCTAAAATACTGCTTTGCGATGAGCCTACCGGCGCGCTTGATTCGGAAACCGGAGTGCTTATTCTGAAATTGCTTCTTTCCATGACAAAAAATTATGGAAAAACTATTGTTATTGTAACACATAATCAAAATATTGCAAAGATGGCTGATGTGGTTGTGCGAGTTAAAAATGGAAAAATCAGTTCATATGAAGAACAAGAGAATCCCTGCGGCGCAGATGAGATAGAGTGGTGAGCATAAATGTTGATGAAAAAAATGCTTCGGACTGTTTGGAATTATAAATCTCAGTTCATCTCAATGATCATTATGGCGGCGATAGGAATAGGTGTGTTTCTCGGTTTTAATATCCATTGGCACAGTCTAAGGACAAATGCCTTTGATTTTTTTGATGATACCCATTATGCCGATTACCGCCTCTATTCAAACGATGGATTCACAAAGAAAGATATTGACGCAATTTCGAGGATTATACAAGTTGAAGCCGCGACTGGATATTTGAGTATTAACATTGATGTCAAGGATTTTAATAACTCGCTTACGCTCAACATTTCAGATAACTATACTGTATCTACAATGTTGGCAACGAGCGGGACGGAATATGATGAGAGTATAGAAGGGGTATGGCTGTCAGATAAGTATGCTGACGCAAATGGTATTGAAATAGGTGACAATATATCACTGCTCTATATGGGAAAAGCCATAAATCTGTGTGTTGTAGGTCTTTGTAAAAGCGGAGAGAATATGATATGCGTGGCTGATGAAAATCAGCTTATGCCGGATTTCAAGTCGCATGGCTTTGCATATATATCGCCTAAAACCTTTGAAAATATGGTTGGGTCTATTATTTACCCACAAGTCAACATTGTTTCAAGCCTCGAAAAGTCAGAGCTTATAAAAGCACTTGAGAACGCGATTCAGAAAACCGTGCTTGTCACTTCTAAGGATGAGCACGTTTCATATGCCGGAGTTAAAAGCGAAATAGAAGAAGGGAAGACGATGGGGTCAATTCTGCCGGCATTATTTCTTTCAATCGCGATTTTAACTATGGTTACCACTATGCACCGAATAACGGTCAAAGAAAAAGTTCAGATTGGCACATTAAAGGCTCTGGGCTTCCGTAACAGTAAAATTATGATGCACTATGCGTCGTATGGATTTTTAATTGGTGTTATTGGTATTATTCTGGGAATTGTTATTGGTTTTCTTGTCGCGTATTCTATTTCAAGCCCCGATGGTACAATGAGTACATATGTCGATATGCCTGAATGGACACTGCGTATACCAGTATTTTGCGTTCCGGTTATCGTTGCGACACTCGCGCTTCTCACTTTGATCGGGCTTCTCTCGGTAAAACGAATTCTCAAAGGTTCTGCCTCCGACGCGCTGCGACCATATACGCCAAAGGCAATGAAAAAGAGCCTTATAGAAACGTTGCCATGGTGGGAAAGTATGTCATTTGGCGCAAAATGGAATGTGAGAGATGTACTGCGGCACAAAGCTCGTTCAGCAATGACTTTGGTTGGCGTGTTTGGATGTATGCTTTTGATTATCGGGGGACTTGGCATGAGAGATACAATGACATTATTCATTGAAATGCTTGACCGTGAGATAAATAATTATGAAACCAAAGTAATACTTCCTGAATCAATATCTAATAATGAGGCAGTACAAATAGCCGAGCGGCTTGACGGCGATTGGCAGGCTGTCAGCGGTATAAGCTATGATGACAGAACAATATCGCTCGAAATATATAATGCTGACAATGGTAAGATACGTTTTCTTGATGAAAACAATGAATTGATGGAGCTCTCAGATGAAGGCGTGTATCTGTGTCTGCGTCTAAAAGATACCGCGAAAATTGGAGACACAATAGAGTTTTCTCCATATGGGGAAGATATAATTTACAGAGCAAAGGTTGCAGGCTATTTTCGTTCGCTCGTTTCAGAGTGCATCATTATGAGTGACACCTGTGCGAAGTTAACCGGTGTTGAGTATAATATAGACACAATCTATACCGATATATCCAAAAGCCAGATTTCAAGCTATTATAAAAACGCGACTGCTCAGGATAAGAATTCCATAATAGAAACCTATGATTTGTTTATGGAAATAATGGATATTATGATTATTATTCTGGTTATTGCCGCCATTGTTCTTGGAATAGTGGTTCTTTATAATCTTGGCGCGATGAGCTATGTTGAGCGCTATAGAGAACTTGCCACGTTAAAGGTGCTTGGTTTTAGAGACAATGCCATAGGAAACCTGCTTATAACCCAAAACATATGGTTGACCTTTATTGGCTCGTTGATAGGACTGCCGGGCGGGGTCGGAATATTATATGTATTGTTAAAAGCTCTCGCCGATGAGTATGAATTGAGTCTTTATATAGGATTACACACATATATTTTTTGCGCAGCACTGATATTTGGCGTGTCATTGTTTGTGGGAATTATTATTGCGAGAAAAAATAAAGGAATAGATATGGTGGAAGCTCTGAAAGGAACTGAATGATTTATGAAGTGAATTATACGAACTCAACTAAATATTGAAGACTTAATTGAAGTTAATTTTAGCACATTAACACTTGACAATGTATTTGCGATGTGATATAATATTCGTATAATGGATTTGTACGGTACGGTTAGCATATGCTAACCGGTGATAGCAGGGCAGCTATTCATAATGGAGGGGCATAGTGACTGGGGAAAGGTTTCTTTATCAAATTAACGGTTTGGTTGATGATATCATAGCGGATGGCGATAAATATGAGGTGAGCTGGGATGAATATCCCGACAAGGAGGAGATAATAACTATATTAAAGAATCTACAAAAAATCATGTTTCCTAAACACTTCAGAAATGGTGAGCATAAGCTGCACGCGATTCGCACCAATATTATGACGCTTTTGGAGAACGTCGCGTATAATCTGACCGAACAGGTAGCTATTGTGCTTCGTCGCGCCGGCAAGGTCGAAGGCGAAATTCCAGATCAGCTTATGCGGACGGCGGAGAAAATTGTCGTTGAGTTTTGCAAAAGCATTCCAGTAATTCGAAGTTATGTGACATCTGATCTTGAAGCCGCTTTTGCGGGAGATCCGGCAGCGGCAGATTTCGATGAGATAATTTTTTCGTATCCCGGATTATATGCTGTAATGATCAATCGGATAGCGCATGAACTGTATAAACTGTCAGTACCGCTTATTCCGCGTATCATGACTGAATATGCTCACAGCATGACCGGAATCGATATACATCCCGGCGCGGTAATCGGAAAAAGCTTTTTTATTGATCATGGTACCGGTGTGGTTATCGGTGAAACCACTGTTATCGGTGATAATGTCAAGGTTTATCAGGGAGTTACACTTGGCGCTATCTCAACAAAAGGCGGACAATCGTTCAAGAATATTAAAAGGCATCCGACAATAGGAGACAATGTCACGATTTATGCAAACGCGTCAATTCTCGGTGGAAACACTGTGATAGGCTCTGGAGCGGTAATCGGAGCAAACGCGTTTATTACGACTTCGATACCTGAAGGCGCGCGAGTGCGTATGCAAATGCCTTGCTGCCAAAACAATAGCTGATGGCGTAAACTGTTTATTTTTTAGCAATATGGTTAGCGTATGCTAACCGCATTGCAAATGGTGGCAGAAGCATCGGTGTTTATTTTATATCCCTCGGTTAGCATATGCTAACTCTACAGTGGATAAATAAATTGTTATTATAAACGACACCGCGGGCGGTATTCAGCATCAGAAACGGACGGGCGACACATAGGTTCGCCGTATATGAATAAAAGGTGTGATATTTATCGGCAATAAAATAAATGCCGTCGATTTTAAGTTTGATTTTACATACAACGGTGTTGAAAAAGCCGCGCTCACGGATATCTCCGGCAGTGTGGCTCGCGGAAGCTGTCTTGTATTGTGCGGCGGCAGCGGCTGCGGAAAAACGACGCTGCTACGTTGTATCAATAGACTGATACCTCAATTTTACGAGGGGAAACTGACCGGATTCTGCTTGATCGACGGCAAGGATATCTCGAATTTTTCGATTGGCGAAGTGGGAAAGTTGGCGGCTTCAGTTTTCCAGGATCCTCGGAGTCAGTTCTTTACTACAGACAGCAGCTCTGAGGTAGCGTTTGGGCTGGAAAATCATGGGCTGAATTCCGAAGAGATAATTGAACGTGTAAACTATGTATATCGCGAGTCGGGTCTCGATAAGCTAAAGGATCGCAATGTGTTTGAGCTGTCAAGCGGTGAAAGACAATTGGTGGCGATATTATCCGCGTGGGCGCTCAATGTGCCGCTTCTGCTGCTTGATGAACCCACCGCGAACCTTGATTATGCCGCGATTGAATACCTGAAGGAATTGCTGAAAAGGCTGAAATCGCTCGGATATACGTTGATCATAAATGAACATCGGTTATATTATTTGCGTGATATCGCCGATGAGTATTTACTGATAGAGCAGGGAAAGCTCAAAGCGCGGTTGTCTTGTGAACGATTGTTGTCATTGTCCGAAAATGAGCTTGCGGAATTGTCTTTGAGAGCTATTGATTTGTCAGCTCTCGAATATACCTGCGCCGCTACAGAGACTGATATAAAAAAATATCTGGAACTGCGCGGTATACAGTTCGGATACAATCGTCAAGACGGTATCCTGCGAGACGTATGTTTGAAGGCGGAAACGGGAGAGGTCATAGGAATCATCGGGTCAAACGGCTGCGGCAAAACAACGCTTGGCAAATTGATCGCCGGATTGTACAAACCGACCGCGGGAGAAATTTGCTTTGGAACAAATAAGCTTTCAAAACGAGAATTGGCTGATAATGCTATCTTTATCATGCAGGAGGCTGAATTTCAATTTTTTACAAATTCGGTTATAAATGAGCTTGAATATGGACGAACAGTCACTCCGGAGCTGCGCGAAATTATAAAATCATTGCTTATCAGATCAGACCTATGGGAGATACGCGAACGCCATCCCTTTACACTTTCCGGAGGGCAGATGCAAAAGCTTGCGCTGCTGCTGGCGTATCTTTCGGATAAACCGATTGTTATACTTGATGAGCCTACAGCTGGGCTTGACAAGGACAGTCTGCAGTCCTGCGCGGAGCTCATCGCTGAGATGCGAAAGCAAAAAATTGTCTTTATTATTACACATGATCTTGAGCTGATATCGCAGTCATGTACTCGGGCTCTGTATATTTCAAAAGGTGTGATCGAACGTGAATTCGATCTTTTGAAAGGCGAATTTTCAAAACTGTTCAGCTATATGCGGACTCATATGGAGCTGACAGACAATTATCGCAAAGGCTCCAAACACAACAATCAACAATTGTGCGATCCGCGTGTGAAGCTGATATATCTCGTGGTGGCGGTGCTTATTTCCGGCAGCTCTTTCACATATGCTGTAGCCGGAGCGTTTATCGCGTCGCTGGTGCTTTGTCTATATGAGCGACACTATAAAATCGCCGCCATATCGGGAGCGATTTTTACGGCGCTGCATATACTGCATCTCACCTTTCATGGCGCGCTTACGACCTTTGCCGCGTTATTTTTTCCGAAGCTGCTGCTTATCTGGGTCGTCGCCGTACTGCTTGCCGAGGGGGGAGATTCGTCAAGGATTATTGCGGCGTTGAGATGGTTTCACATACCTGAACGGGTTATAATGATCTGCGCTGTGACGCTCAGGTTTTTTCCGGCGCTGCAAAATGATGTTATGCTTGCACTTCAATCTGTGAAAACGAGGGGGAAAAAAAGGAAGCTGCTTTATCAAGTTAAGCATTTGCCTGAATATTTTGAAATGATGATAGTCCCGATGATATTCCGTACGATCAGAATAGCGGAGGCGCTGTCGGCGTCTGCCGAGGTTCGAGGAATAGACCTTTCCGGACGAAAACAATCGTATATCAGGCTGCGTATAAAATGGTCTGACCTTGTATTCATATTGTTGCTGATAGGTTTTGTAATCGGCGGTATATTTATCAATTGAAAGGAACATAGTCTGAAAATAAATTTTCAGACACGAGTTTTGTGACTTCGCGGTCAATGAAGTCTGCGACTTCAAAGAAGTCGCAGACTGCGATTCTGCTTCGCAAACCGTCACAAAACATCGACATAAGAAAGGTAGACTTCGCTAACGCGAAGTCATGGTCATAATCATGGAAACTCAAAAGCTTAAAATAAGAGACATTATAACCGTCACCTTGCTGACACTCATCAACATTGTTATTTTCTTTGCCAGCTCGCTTTTGTATCTTAATCCAATCACAGTGCTGTTAATGCCGGTCATATACGGATTGGTTGAGGGCGTTGTATATTTCGCGATTGGAACAAAGGTCAAAAAGCGCGGCGCGATGTTGATCTATTGTGTGCTCAGAGGAATTCTCGGCGGATATTTGCCATACATAATATGCTATGTTTTAGCCGGATTTGTCGCGGAATTTATTATGGCTAAGACGGGATACGGCAGTGTCAAGGGACTCACGCTCAGCTATGTGATAATAGAGCTGTTGGCGGCACTCGGCGGAACCTTCTATCCGTATGTAATTGCCGCGGATTCATTCTTCCGCGACGCGGCTGCTTTGGTCGAAAGCGGTGAGATGAACATACACGTAGTAGATGCCGCTGAGATCCTGCGCTCATGGGTGAGCGTTGCGTTGGTCGCCGCGATAATCGTCGCGTCTTTTGTGGGTGCGCTGATTGCAGGTAAAATTATGAAAAAGCATTTGTCAGGCATGAATAAAAGTGTATGAGATTGAGCGTTGAAAAAACTCGTCACGCGTCCGGATGGCGTAAAAATGCGAGAGAAAAATTCGGCACGGAGAGGGCAGACATAGTTATAGAAGAAACAAACGCTTTGTATGAGCGGCTCTGCGCGGAAAGCTCCGGCGTACCGCCAGAAAAACGTGAGCATATGTATAAAAACATATATCCTCTCGTGGCGTTGTATATGACACTGCGTCGATATGCCGGTGACGACGCTCTGAGTCTGGCTCGGGAATGGTTTATTGAATCGGTGAAAATGCAGGCTAACGGACTCAGGAAATATATTTCTGACAATGACATGGCTGCTTCATTTCCTAAAATATTCGCCGATGAAATGCGCCGCACTTATTCATGCGAGGCTGGTTTTGAAATCGAGTTTATAACGGAAAATTCTTTTGAAACGCGCTTCAATGTATATTCGTGTCTGTATCATGACATATGCGCAAGCATGGGTATACCTGAGCTTTGCCGAATCTTTTGCTTGTCTGATGAGGTTTGCTATTCTGAACTTCATGAAAACCTTCATTGGTCGAGAACGCAGACCTTAGCATATGGCAGCTATTGTGATTTTGGTATGCGCTATAAAGCTACAGACACCGGAGCTTGTGGTGAGTAGTTGTAAAAAATAGTGGAGAAGAGAGATGTCGAATTCTTTTTTTGATAATCTTGGTGAGTTTGTAACGCCGTATAAGCGCAAATACGCGGTGGCGGTCGCAATCAGCATTATATCGGTTGTGACTGAGTTATCCGCTTACGCACTCACCGGAAAGCTCGCCGGTCATATTTTTGGCGGGGGCGGACTATATGACGCTATGGCGCCTGTAGCGGCGATCGCCGGATGCAAAGTGGCAACCGCGCTTTTAATGAATTTGTCTACACAGATATCACATCACGCGGCTTATGAGTCCCTTCGCGATATCCGTAAGGCGGTTGTCGCGAAGATGATGAACGCACCGCTTGGTTATTTTGAAAAGAACGGAAGCGGTCGGCTGAAAACTCTAATCGTTGACCGTATAGAGGGTATCGAGCTGACACTCGCACATCTGCTTCCCGAAATGACCGCTAATATTCTGATTCCCGGCGCGCTTGTGTGCATAATGCTTGCTGTTGATTGGAGACTGGCGTTGTGTATACTCGGATGGATATTGTTAGGGCTTGCGGCGTTTTGCGGAATGCTGATCGGATATGATAAAAAATATTCCGGACAGATATCGGCGTATAAAGCAATGAACCAGGCGATTGTCGAATATGTCGGCGGAATCGAGGTTATCAAAACCTTTAACCAGACAGATAAATGCGCGAAAAAATATGAATCCGCGGTCGGTTACCATGCCGATTATTCGTATAAATGGTCGAAAGATACTCAGATATTTTCATCATTGTGCGGCGCGATATCTCCCTATTCGATTTTTCCTTTGCTTACAGTTGGATTGGTTTTGTGGGGCGGAGGAAACCTCGGTACATCAGAGCTGTTCTTTTTCATGATTGCCGCGCTTGGCATATTCAGACCGATATTGAAAGCAATCGGATATTTTGATCAGCTCGCAAAGATGAAAACAACTTCAAATGAAATTCGTGAGGTGCTCGACTGCGCTATGCTTAAGCGAGCGGCAGATGGAAGGATTGAACCGAATACCGAGGGATGTGCCGTCGAGTTTTCTCATGTTTCATTCAGCTATGACGACAGCGCAAAGACCGCGGTTAATGATATCACATTGAAAGTGCCGCACGGAACGACACTCGCTTTGACCGGACCGTCAGGAAGCGGAAAATCTACAATAGCAAAGCTGCTTGCCGGTTATTTCGATGTGACTGCCGGCGAAATAAAGGTTTACGGAAAGCCGTTTTACGAGTATACGCAGGATGAATTGAATCGCCTTATAGCTTACGTTGATCAGGATGTTTACCTGTTTGACACGACAATACTCGAAAATATTCGTATCGGCAGACCGGACGCGTCTGATTCGGATGTGTTTGACGCCGCGAAAAAAGCCGGATGCGACGATTTTATACGCTCTCTGCCTGATGGATACAATACAAATGTCGGTTCGGCCGGAGGCAGGCTGTCAGGCGGTGAACGTCAGCGCATCGCGATAGCGCGTGCCATCATGAAGGATGCTCCCATACTTATCCTCGATGAAGCTACCGCGAGCTCGGATCCGGAAAATGAAACATTGATACAAGCGGCTTTATCAAGAGCAGCCGAGGGGAAAACGCTTATCATTGTCGCGCATAGATTGCGCACTATAACCTCCGCTGATCAAATCGCGTATATCAAAAATGGTAAAGTTGAAATGATTGGCTCCCATGAGCAGCTTCTACTTGGCTGTAGAGATTACGCTGATATGTGGAGGATTAGCAGTCTTAATCAGGAGGAAGACAATTAATGCTTTCAACCTTCGTGAAAATATGGAATTTCAGCCGAAAACGCCAAGGCGCGATCAAAGCCGCTATAGCCGCTTCGATACTTCAAGGCGGATTTGCGATGACACAGATGGCGGCGATAGTTATCGCGATCATGACGCTTTGCGGCGAACTCAACGCGGCGGATGGAATATTTCGGATTGTGGTTTGTATGATAATCTGTGCGGTGGGCGTGTTTGCGTCGAACTATTTAAGCCAGCTTTCCACAATGAAAGCCGGACTATATATGGTCGCGGATAAGCGTGTATCGCTTGGAAATTTATTGAAACAAGCTTATTTGGGGTATTTTAAGAGTACGTCTGCCGGAAAAATCAACGCTGTTCTGACTACAACTCTTTCAGACATTGAAATGAACGCTCCGGCGGCACTTTCTACGGTTATTGGCGGATTGCTCGGCGCGTGTATTCTTATAATAAGTCTTATATTTTATGAATGGCGTACCGGACTTATCGCTCTTTTAGGTATGATTGTCTACCTCATATGCGTAAGTTGGCAGATACGATTGTCGCGGCGCGAGGCTCCCGCGCGTCAGAAGGCACAGAGCCGTTTGGCGGCGGCGGCTGTATCGTTTGCCCAAGGCATTAAGGTAACTAAGTCATACAGTGTGAAAAATGGCGACGCGGCATTGAACGCGGCGATTGATTCGAGCTGTACCGAAAATATAAAATTGACTGACAGCTCGATGCCCTCGCAGATAGCCGCCCAAATGTGTACAGCGGTTTTTGAATCGATAATAATCGTTGAGGTTACACTTGCCTATTATTTATATAATATCCTGCCGCTCAGCAACGCGATTGTATTGATAGTTATGAGCTTTATGATATATTCATCGATCAGTCAGGCGGGTTCGATACTCTCTATGATCGGTATGCTTGACAGCGCGGTCGCTGAGGTGGAAGAGCTTGAAAAAATTGAGCCGGTTGAAATCAAAAAGCCTGTGGAGCATATAACGTCAGACGAAATAGTGTTCGACAATGTGTCGTTTTCATATGGCAAGCATGAGGCTCTGCACCAGATATCCACTGTTATAAAGCCAAAATCGCTGACCGCGGTCATTGGACCGTCCGGCTCGGGAAAAACGACTTTATGTGAACTGATACCGCGTTTTTATGATGCTGCCGAGGGAACGGTCAGAATAGGCGGAGCTGATATCAAGAATGTCGAGACAGCTGAGCTGATGTCAAAGATAAGCATGGTATTTCAACGGGTATATCTGTTTGAAGATACAATAATGAACAATATACGCTTCGGCTGTCCGGACGCCAGTGACGACGAGGTTTATAATGCCGCGAGACTCGCGGGCTGCGATGAGTTTATAAACAAGCTGCCGGAGGGCTATGACACGGTGATACGCGAAGGTGGCGGAAGCCTTTCCGGAGGAGAAAAACAGCGCGTATCTATAGCGAGAGCTATATTAAAAGACGCGCCTATAATAATACTTGATGAGGCGACAAGCGCGCTCGACGCAGAAAACGAACGACTTATCTTGTCGGCTATAGATGAGCTGATCAAAAATAAAACGGTTGTAATGATAGCTCATAGAATGAAGACCGTGCGACGTGCCGACCATATTATCGCGATAGAAAACGGAAGAATAATTCAGGAGGGAACACATAATGAACTGATACAGGCAGATGGTCTGTATAAAAGATTTGTGTGTGAGCGTGAAATCGCGTCTGACTGGAAGATAAATTGATAAGAATCGGAGTTATAGAAAAATATCAAATGGAAAATATTGTTACAACGGGCAGATCGGCTAACTGTACCGCAAAAAATATAAAACCACAGCTTTTGATCGAACGATTCATCGAAAATTCAAAAGCTTATCCGGATAAGGCGGCACTTATAGATGCTGACGGCAGTGTTCTCAGTTATAAGGAAACCGCCGCTCGAGCCGCTCGGTTCGCGGCAGCGTTGAAAAAGGCAGGCGCTGGTCATGGTGACAGAGTCGCGATAAGTCTATCGCGCGGAAGCGATCAGGTGTGCGCGGTACTCGGTGTGCTTTTAATAGGAGGAGTATATGTGCCGCTCAGCCTTTCACAGCCGATTGAAAGGCGGCGAGGTATATACAAGAAAGCGGATATACGTTTTTGTATAACTCGAGACACGTCATCATCGCTTCAAATTGAGAATTGCGTCAATATTGATTCTGACAATATCGACAATGAATCTGACTATACAATTGACTCTTGCCCCGCTCAGCCGTCAGATTCGGCATACATAATTTTCACTTCCGGATCGACCGGAACACCCAAAGGTGTGGAAATAACCCATGCCTCCGCGAATAATACGATATGCGATATAATTGACCGACTTAAATTGGGTGAACAGGACATAGCTATCGCCGTTTCATCATTGAATTTTGACCTTTCGGTGTTCGATATATTCGGTATTCTTTCATGCGGAGGGTCGCTTGTGCTGCTTTCTGATGAAATCGAAAGAGAAGCGTCGAGTTGGATAGGGTTGATTGAAAGCTACAAAGTTACAATATGGAATTCAGTCCCAGCGTTATTTGAAATGCTGATGGTATCACTTGGCTCACAGGATAAACTTGAATCTCTCAGAATAGCTTTGATATCGGGAGACCGGATTCCCCCCTCACTTGTGGCACTGATGAGAAAGCATACAGATAATTGCAGATTTGTAGCTCTGGGAGGAGCGACCGAAGCTTCGATTTGGTCGAATTATTATGAGGTTGAGCAGGTCATGCCCGACTGGGAGCTGATACCGTATGGATGGCCGCTGGCAAATCAACACTATCGCGTAATAGCAAACGGACGTGACGCTGATGATTTCGAGATCGGTGAGCTGTGGATAGGCGGAGACGGACTGGCGCTTGGTTACGTTAATGACCCGGAGCGCACCGCGGAAGCGTTTGTGTCTGATAATGGAGAGAGATGGTATAAAACCGGAGATCTGGGGTATTATCAGCCGGATGACTGCCTGATATTTGTCGGCAGAAATGACACTCAGGTGAAAATTAACGGATATCGTGTTGAGCTTGGTGAAATTGAGGCCAATATATCAAGGCTTGAAGGCATTGGCAAAGCTGTATCGGTGGTAGTCGGCAAATCATCGCTTGCCGCTGCAATCGAAACGGCTGGAGAAACTGTCACCGAAAATTTCGTGAATGCTCCAGTTGTGTTCAGAGCCGATTGTCGTGAGGATTTGATAACGGCTGACTTTATGAGACGGGTATTAAACAGCTGTCAAGATATATCCGCTCTGCCGCGAGAGAACAGACCTATCATTGATTTATGGAATGCTTATTTGAATGGAGTCGGAGAGTTGACCGAGATTCCGGTTGAACGAATTCCCGAAACAAAAGTCGAATTAATGAGGAGTATTCTTTCCGGCGAGATATCGGAGCTTGCACTGCTTGATGATGATTTGTTGTCGCCTGAACGGTTAATGCTCGCTTCTGAAATGAACAGGCTGATTGAAAAAATCGCGGGCAGTATAATGGCGCGTTTCACTGAAGGTAATAAGCTGATACGAATTGCGCTGATGTATGGACGCAGCGGTGAATTATATGAGCGGCTGCTCGATATTCTGCAGGCTTCAGCCATTATAGACAGACTTGAATTCATATATGTTGAAAGCAGCAACGCGCTTATCGATTCGGCAAGCAAGCGATATGAGAAATATAATATAGACATAAAATACGCGAGGTCTGATAATAATACATTATCAGGCGAATATGCCGGTACGCATGACGCGGTGGTTGCGATAAATGGACTGCACCAATTTCATAGTGTACTTGATGGGCTGGCATGGGTGAAATTATGGCTCAAAGACGGCGGCTTGTTATATGCGGCTGAGCCAGAGAAAATGACGTCGTTTGGACTGCTAAGTGCGGCGGTAATTGAAAGCGGATTTGCTAAATATGAAAATTCACGGCGTTACAGCCCGATGCTCAGCTGTGAGCGGTGGTGCGAGGCGTTTGAAAAATCCGGACTGACAGTCGAATCGGCTGAATCGATATTTGATAATTACTATGTCTATGAGGCGCGTCAGAACACAAGTTTACTCAATGACGACAGGATTAAAGCCGGTCTTGAAAAAAGGCTTGTTCCATATATGATACCCGAAAGCTATATATACGCACTAAAGCTGCCGCTGAGTGCCAACGGGAAACTCGACAGAAAGACAATAGCTTCATGGTTTTCCGAAAAGCTTCGTTCGGGAAGCGATCCCGAGACCGATTGTGAAATCAAATTGGCTGCTCTGTGGTGCGAATTGCTGAATATTAAACGCGTTTACCGTGAGGACAGCTTTTTTGAAATCGGTGGAGATAGTCTGTTGATGACCCGTATGCTAAGCGCGTTAAGAACGAATTTCGGGATAAACATCACAATGAAAGAGGCGTTCGATTCCGCGACACTCGCTGAGCTTGCGAAACTCATATTAGACAGAAGCGGCGATCTTATGTTGGAGGAGGGAGAACTTTGATTCCCGGGAGAGAATCAACCGCTTGCCCGAAACGACGGGCGGGAAAAATCGGATTGATAGGAGCCGGAGGGCGTATCGGTTCAGAGATTCGGCGAGCACTGAAAAAGCTCGCGCCTGATATTGATGTGATATGCGCATCACGCACGCCTCAAGGTCGTGACTGGCGGCGAGTTGACGCCTCTGATCATGACTCAATATTAGAGTTTTCACGAGATTGTGTCCTGATAATCAACGCTAGCGGCACACGTGTCAATGGAGAGGGATTGCGTATAGTTGATCTGGGTGAGGAATACTGCGAGAGTGCCGAGACTGCTATATACGGCTGCGGCGCGGCGCCCGGAATATTAGGACTTTTCCCATTGGTACTTGCAAAAGGATTCGAGCGTGTCGATCGGATTCGCGTGGATTATCTTATCAATGAACCGATGACGCTTACTGCCGCAAAAGACATGGCGAAGCGGTATTCAACGAGCGGATATTCAAATATCGGATCGTTCACAACTCCATGCTCAATGCCGTTTTTTGGAGATTCGGTATACAGCTATCCATATTCGGATGATGAGAGCCGCGGAGTTGAGAAATTGCTCGGCATTCAGCATAGCAGCTGGTCAATGGTGAGACGAAGCGATGATTTTGAAAAGATTCTTACGGCTCCTTATACCGATCGAGATGAATTCGTGAGAAAATTGGTAGAACAAAGCCGTGTCGCTCAGCTTGGACAAAAAAATGAATTTGTGATGACCGTTTATCTTAACGGAGAATCGGAAGGAAAAAAGACCGAGCTTACCGCGTTTGCGCAGTGCGATTCGCCCGCGGCGTTATCCGGCAAAGCGTGTGCCGCCGCGGCGATCGGGTTATATGAGGGTGTCTTGAGGAGAGGAATATATCGTTTGCCGTTCTGCGATAACAGATTGGCGTTATGGGATATTTTCATGCGTTCTGACCCGTTCGATACATATAAGCTTTACCCATACGCGTTGAATGATGGTGCCGAGACGGACGGGGAAATATAGCGCAGATGAAAAATAAAACTGAAACATTTAAGACTGTAGTGTGCGGCACAGCCTTTGGAATATTCTATATTGAAGCGATAAAACGCGCCTTTCCGGATTTTGAGCTTGCCGGTATAGTGGCTAACGGAAGTGAGCGCTCGATCAAGTGTGCCCAAAATTATAATACAAGACTTTACCGGAGCGCAGAGGATATACCGGATGATATTGATCTTGCCTGTGTAGCGGTTCGCAGCAGCTCGCTCGGCGGAGCCGGAACCGATCTCAGCGTGGGATTTCTCAAACGTGGAATCAGTGTAATACTCGAACAGCCGGTTCATCAAAACGACCTCCAGCTTTGCTTCAAAACCGCTCAGAAAAATGGCTGTCGTTTTATGGTAGGCGATCTGTATTTGAATATGCCTGAGGTGCGTCGCTTTCTGAATGTATGCGAGTACATGAGAAGCATAGGTCAATATCCCGAGTATATCACCGCTAAGAGCAGCGTACAAGCGTTCTATCCGTTTGTCGATATATTGGGGAAGATAATACCTGACGGCGAGGTCGAGGTTAAATCTGTTGGTGAACAGTTCGGAAGCTTTAAGGAAATAATGTGCGGCATCGGCGGAGTACCGCTGTCAATACAGTATAACAATAAGATGAACCCAAAAGATCCCGACAACCATATGCAGGTGCTGCATAGCTTTTGCTGCTATTATCCGACCGGTCGGCTTGAGCTTGTCGATACTCGCGGTCCTCTTATATGGTATCCGCGAATGAATATGCCATGGTCGGTTTTGGACGAAGGCAGACTCCCCGATGTTTATCCAAAGCATATGTATGACGCGAGTGTGCAAATACTGACGCGTGATTTAAGCTCTATAGCAAAACCATATTATAAATATGCTGAGGACAGTTGGGTTGATTCGATAACGAGGGATCTTATGGAGATTAGGAGCCTGACGTTTGACAGAAGGCGGTTTATTATGAAATCACAACAGGAACAGAAATCGTCGAAGCTCTGGAATGAGCTCTCACAAATTTTCGGTTTCGCGGCGCTCGACAGCTCGCTTAAGCCTGAGCCAGCAGATTTATCCGGTATTTTTGACGCGTCGATCTTACGCGGTGAAGAATAAATGATGTCAAGTTAGTAGCCGATTGTAAAAGTCATAGTAAACGAAAAAGTTTGCTTTCACTAAGCCGCTG
>ERZ1643251.1788-NODE-1788-length-23490-cov-6.009089_pt1 | contig 23490 bp, 33 predicted proteins | sample MGYA00579261_ERZ1643251 | MGnify/ENA primary metagenome ERZ1643251 (study PRJEB29033, sample SAMEA4952267) | chicken gut metagenome | biome: Broiler Chicken; feature: Gastrointestinal Tract; material: Caecum | place: Ireland | collected 2018 | study: Broiler... | reverse complement strand
TATTCGAAATGCCCCTAATACAGCAGATGCAAATACGTTCTTTGACTCCATTTATATCTACGCAGATTCCGCTATGACTGACGCGGTGGAGATCCAGCCTGTGAGGTGATATTGATATGCGAATGATAGGAATCCCGAAAAACTTTATTGACACACGGCCAGGAATGGTATATTCGTGGGGCGGAAGCGCATGCACCATCCAGACAGCCAGCGGCACAGTCGTTACATTTCCGCAGTCGGAAGAGAGGGCGTTCAGCGGGTTGAGCATCTACGGCCACAGCACGCAGGACGGCACACCCAGCCCAGAGAACCCGGTACCCATTGTGAGCGCGGGAGATGAGGGCGAAATCAATGTGACGGTTTCAGACGGCGGCACACAGTCTCAAACCCTCACCCTATCCACTCCCGGTGGCCTTCCCGGAATCCCGGTTGCAAGCGGCGGGAATTACACGGATGAAAACGGTCAGCAGTGGGTGTGTGATGAGATTGATTTGGCAAGAGGGAAGTATGTGCAGAGGGTGAAAAAGTTGAGTATTGATGATTTCACAATTGATCCGGGGGTTAGGCCAGGGACAACAGGACATAGATTTGCTGCTATAACACCTGATAGGACGGTGTTGTTAAGACAGCCAACACTGTGCAATTATTTCCCGTTTGATAGTACACCAAATGGTTCATTTAGTATCGAAGGAAACTATATTGCAACAGATGAAGTGGGAAAAGTATTTATTCGTGTTACGGATGATATTACTCTTGATGAATTTCATCAAACATATCCAGACTTGGTGGCTTATTATATTCTTGAAACTCCCATCGAAACCGACCTGTCTGACGAGGAGATTGTCGCTTATAAGGAATTACACACGTACAGCCCCGCGACTACGGTGAGCAATGACGCAGCGGCGTGGATGGAGGTGGGGTATTTAACGGAGGAATAAGATGACCTTCAAAAATTTTGTAAGAAACGGAGTGGCAAGAATGCAGGAAGGCTTACAGATATTTCGAAAAAATGTTTTTGAGCTGCAGGGCGTTCCGGCGTTCCTGCAATTTTACCAGCTTTTTGTCTGGCCTTGGAAATATGTATACAAGGGATTTTACGACGCCTGGCATATTTTAAGGGTGTATGCCCTGGATACTTCCGGATGCCAGAAGGATAAAAACGGACATGCTGTCCGGAATATGGCGACGATGAATGCGGGGAAAATAGCCTGCTCCCAGCTTTCTCGTTATGTGTGGGGTGAGAAATGCGACATCACCGTAACGATGGAGGGAAGCAAAGACGCAGTGAATGATCCGCTGAATCGGTATATTCACAAGGTGTTGAAGGATAATTCTTTCGACCGGGCCTTCGGAGAAATCATTGAAAAAGCCTTTGCCTTGGGCGGCGCGGCAATCAAGGAATGGGCGGACGTACCCAAGGATGAAAATGGTAACGATGCAGGTCCGGCGAGCATCCGGCTTTCCTTTCATATGGCGGATCAGTTCATCCCCACGGCCTGGAACAACCACCAGGTAAAAGAAGGACTTTTTGTCAGCCGTGAGGCAAAGGACGGATTTTATTATTCCACAGTGGAGTGGCATAAACGCCAAGGCGATACCTATGTGGTGACGAACGAGCTGTACCGGATGCGGATCAACGAGGCAACAGAGCCGCAGAACATTCTAGGCTGGTGGTATCCTTTGAATGCCATTTATCCCCTGCTTTCTCCGGAAACGCGATTTGAGGGGCTGGAGCAGACGATGTTCCAGTATCTGCGGCCGTTCGGGGCGAATTTCGCGGACGATAACAGCCCGCTGGGAGTATCGATTTACGCTACTGCTATGGACACGTTGCATAGCCTGGATATCGCCTTTGACGGCTTGCGCCGTGAATTTGTGCTGGGAAAGAAAAGAATTATCGTACCCGCCCGGAGCATCCGGACAGTGCCTGATGAAAACGGAAGGCTGCGGCGTTACTTCGATCCTACAGATGAAGTGTGGGAGGCACTTTCCACGGATGATCCCGAAAGCTTGAAAATCCAGGACAATACGGTGGAGCTCCGCGTGGAGGAGCATGTGGCGGCTATCAACGCGCTGCTGTCTATCTTCTGCGTGCAGATTGGATTCGATCCGGGTACGCTGTCTTTCGACATGGCTTCGGGCATGAAAACAGCAACAGAGGTAATCAGCCAGAACAGTAAGACCTACGATACAGTGCAGTGCCACCAGAATAATTTCCGCGAAGCGCTGGAAAAGATGGTGGATTCTATTATCGAACTGTCCATATATTACGGCATTGACTTTGAGGGGCAGAGCATTGAGAATCTGGCACGGAACGGATACAGCAAGTCGGTAAAATTCGATGATGGGATTATCCAGGACAAGGACACCAATATCGATCGTGGCATTAAACTGGTCGGAGCCGGCCTGATGTCAAAATTCCGAATGATGACGGAGACGCTGGGGTATACACCGGAAGAGGCAGAAGAGGAAATTCAGCGGATCGCCGATGAGAGCCAGGTGACGGGTTCCATTATTGACCGATTCGAGATTGCCAATGCTGAGTAGGTGATGGGATGGCAAAGCTGGACAAGAATACTGTTCTGCGGTTGTCGGAGCCTGTGGAGGACGCTTACTTGGAGTGTATCGACAGGCTGATTGCCAATATCGCGAAACACCTAGGCACGGGAAAGGCATTCCGGACAGCCGATTGGGAGACCAGGAAGCTGGCGGAGCTGGGTCAGCTCACGCAGGAAAATGCGAAGATCATCAATGAAGCTACAAAGCGAGTGCCAAAAGAAATCCGAATGGCTCTGGAGCAGTCGTCCCGGATTGCTTTGCAAGACATTGAAAAATTGATTGCCGATGCGATCAAAAGCGGCGCGGTAGAGCAGGCCCCGACAGACAGCACGATTGACATTTTGGAAGAATTGATGGAGCGGGCCTTGGAAGAGGCGAATTTGACAAACACGACCATGCTTCAGTCCAGTCAGGCTGCTTACGTAAAAGCGGTGAATGATACCGTGTCGTGGCAGAATTTTTCATACGGTCCGTTAGGGGAGCAGAAGATACTGGAGGCGCTGAACCAGGGTGCTGTTGCATCGATTACTGGTACGGAGACCAGGACGCAGGCCCTGACTAAGGCTATCAGTCAGATGGTTGACCGTGGCATATATGGATTTGTGGATAAGGCTGGCCGCCATTGGTCGCCGGAGGCCTACATGTCAATGTGCATTCGTACAGCTTCACATAACGCTTCGATTGATTCTATTCGGGCGCGCCAGCAGGATTATAACAGCGACATCTTCCAGGTATCTACCCACGCCGGAGCCAGGCCGCTGTGCTATCCATACCAGGGACGGTTCTTCACATGGGGGACGGAGGGCGGCACGTTCACGGATGGGTCGGGGGTCAGACATAGGTATAGTCCGATATCGGAAACCAGCTACGGGCAGCCCGCGGGGCTGTTCGGAATTAACTGCGGCCATTACCCACTTCCACAGATCCCACGGGTGACGATTCCGCAGGATAAGCCGGAACCGGACAAGGAAGAAAACGACGAGGAATACCAGCTGTCGCAAGAGCAAAGACGGCTTGAAAGGAATATCCGTGACGCCAAGCGGAAAGAAGAGGCATTCCGGAAGGCCGGACTTGAGGATGCAGCAGAAAACCAGCGGAAAAAGGTAACAATGCGCCAGGCGGAAATGCGGGCGTTCATACAATCTACTGGAAGGACGCGGCGCTATGATAGGGAGCAGATAAGGTGAAAGGAGAGAATGATGGATTGTAACCATGTTTTTGTGGGAAGAAAAGACGGAGTGCATTGTAAGAAGTGTGGGCTCTATATGTCTCATCAGGAATATCAGAAAAGCTTTGCACCGGATTTGAAGAAGCCGGCACGCAAGAGAAAGGGGGATGCAGATGTTTGACTGTAACAGAATGTGGCGGTCGATTGACGGTGCCAGGGGCATCCTGGACAGCTATCAGTCCACGGAAAGCGAAGAGGCCAGGGCAAAGTTGGAAGGGGCGCTTAAAATCGTCCTGGACGACGCCTCGGCGATGATCAAATCGGAAACCATGACACCAGATGAAGATGAATAGAAAGGCGGTAATCCGCTTATCTCCCGACCTGCCGGGTGATGCAGGTACAGCACTCTGAAAGGGGTGCTTTTTTCGTGCAAAAATTCGTCCAGCGGAAGGACGGTAAAGGCCCGTGTTCGCCGCACGTCTGGCGGCGGTAAAGAAAGGACGGTAAATATGGCACTTTTTAAACGCAGAGACCTGGAAGCCAAAGGGCTTACCGGAGAACAGATCGACTATATCCTGACAGAATCTGGCCGGGCATTATCTGCCGACTACATGCCTAAATCCTCGCTGCAGGAGGAGATTGATAAGGCCATGAAGGAGAACCCGCCGCAGATAGATGTAACGCAGACCGAAGAATACCAGAAGGTAGTCGGAGAGCGCGACATGCTCCGCGCAATCGGAGGCGAGGAATTTGCGGGAATCAAACCGAAGTTCCGGGAAACAGTCTACAAAATGCTGGACCGCGGGGAAAACGCCGCAAGCGTGTCGGATCAGCTGGGACAGGTCAAAGAGCAGTTTGAGGAATACTTCATTCCTCCGGAAACACAGAAAAACACCCCGGTATTTTCAAAGCCGAACAGCACGCCTCAGACGAACGAGACGGAAGAGGATAAGCTGTTCGCGACGATGATGGAAAACTGGGGCAAATAGTGAAAGGAGATAGTTATGCCCTTCGGAAATAACATCAATTATGCTGCGGTCTTTAACCGCATCCTCGACGAAAAATTTTACATTATGCCGCGAACCATGTGGATGGAGAATACCACTCCTGGAATCCAGTGGAACGGCGGAAAGGAAATCAAAATTCCCATGCTGTCTATGGACGGCCTGGGCGATATGCAGAACTGCCAGGCCCCGGACGGAAACATGGATCTCGACTGGGAGACGAAGACGCTGGAATACTGGAGAGGCCGGAATTTCCAGATCTGCCGCTATGAGATCGACATGACCAATTTCGCGCTGACTGTGGAGAATGCTCTGCGTGTGCTGCTGAACGAGCATGTGGTCCCAGAGCTGGATAAGATCCGAATCGGCCGACTGGTACAGGCCGCGTTTTCCTATGGCGCGAACTGCATCAAGGCGCAGGCATCTTCCGGAATCACCGCTGACAACATCCTGGGCCTTCTGCTGAATGATATCGCTACCGTTCAGGACAAAATCGGCGAGAATCAGCAGCTGTATATCCAGATCAGCACCCAGCTGAAGAATCTGCTGCAGCAGTCCAATCAGATCACTAGATTCCTGGATGTGAAGGACTACCAGATCCGGAGCATCACCACCAGAATCGAGGCTATCAATGACCAGTATCTGATCGGTACGCCTTCTCGGTACATGGGCAGTGTGTTCCGCCTGAACGACGGCAGGACGGACGGACAGACAGTTGGCGGAGTGGAATTTGCAGATCTGGGGCCTGGCGTGAACTGGATCGTGGCAGCTCGCCCGGTAGTGGATGCTGTGGCACGGCCCAGAGTTACGAAGGTAATTGATCCGGATGTAAACCAGGACGGCGAGTTCTGGAAGATTATGTTCTCCATTTATCATGGGGTATGGACCTACCAGAACAAGAAGGACGGCCTTCTGGTGAACGTGAATAATGAGCTGGGAGATCTGACTGTGGAAAGCGTATCCGCAGGTTCTGGCCAGACTGTCATTACGGTGAACGCCGCAGGAAACGCTGATACTCAGCTGGTGTACAAAACTGATGCATCTGCAGCTCCGACTGTAACTTTCGGGACGGCATTGACCGCATCGGATGGGTGGGCGCCGCTTCCGGAAAATGGACAGATCGCAGGGACAAACGGTCAGTATGTGACTGTCGCTCTGGTGGGCACACAGTCCGGCCTTCCGTTGGCAGACGGAAACGCGACTATCGTATCCGGAACCTGATAAGGAGGAAATATGGCGTACATAACCTATGATGAATATGTGGCGATTTACGGCCAGAATATCACGGAAGCCGATTTCCCGATGTACGCCGAAAACGCCACCGATATGCTCGATATGGTGACGCGCTATGAGATTGTGCAGTGCGGAGGCCTCTCTGCACTGCCGCCTTTAGTGCAGAATCTTGTAAAAAAAGCTGCCGCCGCTCAGGTGCTGTACTATTCGCAGAATGGACTTGACACTGTTATGTCCGGACAGGCCGGGCAAGGTTTTACCGTCGGGAAGGTGCATTTGGATGGCGCAGTATCTGGCAGTGGAAGCGGTAATTCAGCGGCCCAGCTGATGATAAGCCCGGCGGCTACGGCATTTCTGGAGCAGACAGGGCTAATGGGGAGGAACGTGGGATGCTTAGATCTATACCGCAGTGTTTGCTTACATATTCCCTGACGCTTAAGGTATGCACAGGCATGGACGCTTGGCAAAAGCCGACTTGGGACGAATACCAGGTGAAAAATATCCATATCCAGGATACGAACGAAGTCAAAAAGACCACGAATAACACGGAGGTGGTTCTTCGGTCTATTCTATTCATAGACGGGAGACGTTCTTCCCCCGTGCTGGATTATGACGGCCTGATGAAATCCAGCCTTGAAAACGGAAGGACTATGCGAGCGGTAGTCTATAATTTTTCCGGCACGAAAATGGGAGAATATGAAGTTCAAACACTTGACGGTGTGGCAGATGTGCCAGCTACGCGCATACATCACTGGGAAATGGGGCTGGTGTAATGGCAGTGACGATTAAGACAGATCGGGCAGCCTGGAAAGCAGCAACTGACAAAGCTGCTGACTTCGCGGCGGCAGCCCTGGCGGAGCAGATGATGAATGATAGTCGTGATTATATCCCGACTGATGGAGAAAATATGCTGCGGGATGCCGGAAGGATTGAAAAGCCGGCAGAAGGTGAGCGGGATCTGGTTTGGGATAATGTATACGCCGGCTATCAGTGGTTCGGGGCCAGGGCGGACGGTACTCACGAGGTAAAGCATTATACTACGCCTGGAACTGGGAAAGCCTGGGTAGATGAAGCAAAGGCCGCGAATAAAGAAAAATGGGACCAGACGGCTCAGAACGGATTTACGGAGGGGATGAGATGAGAGAAGAAATCATAATTGCCATGCAACAGATGATTCAGAATATCATCGGAAAGCCTGTTGTGATAGGCTCTGTACCGCCTCTGGAAGGGTATGCGGTTGGCATGGTATCTGGCGCTCCTCTTGAGACATTCCGGACGCTTACCACAAATGAGAGTTTTCCTGTGCTTTTCAATGGAAAATCTGCGGACCAGAATGGGGTTGCTGCAGATATGGAAAAGGTGCACCAGCTCCTGACCACATCAAAAATCCTTCCGTTTACGAATGAGTGGCAGATCTATGCTATCGAAACAACTGCATCGCCCAGCCTGATAGGTAGGGAGGAAAACCGGAACTGGGTGTATGGATCCAGCTTCCGAGTGAAGTATTACATGAAAGGAGCGACAAATAATGTCTGAAAATTTTTTGCTTGTATCGCACGCCATACAGGCGGAGATTGACACAACGCCGAACGGTGATAACCGGGCATGGGAAGTCTTCGGAAATGGTATTGAAAATTTTGCGGAGGCTCTCAATGAGGTTGTAAACCAGTATTTTTTCTTTGCGGACAAAGGCTACGCTCGCAATTATGTGACCGGTATGGCACCGGCATATACCTGTACGGGTCGCAGAATCATAGGAGATCCAGCACAGGATTGGATATTCAATTCGGCGAGAAAATATGGCCTGATGGTTGAACGTAACACGAATTTTCGTATATCTGTAGGACAGGCAGATGGAACCGTAAGCCAGATTACATGTGGAGTAACGATTGCAAATGTAACAGACTTAGGAGGTGCTACCACGGATGGGTCTGCGGTATCTTTTGAAGTCAGGTTTAATGGAAAACCAACACTGTCAACGATCACACCATCGGATGAAATTTCTGTCCAGAGCGTTGCCGGTACTATTACTGGCGAAACTGCTTTGACAGTGACTCCAGATCAGCCATCCGCAGGATGTAAATATGTATATGCATATGGGTCTGTAGCGCCTACCGCCACGGTGGGGCAGGTTCTCACTGGATGGAATGATTATGCTGACGGGAATTATATAATTCCGAATGGGAATTATGTGGTTGTCGCTATGGTCAATACTGCGACAAGCGTAGTTGTTGCTACTGGGCAAGCAACAGTAGTTGCAAAAGCAGAGGAATAAGGAGTGATTGAGTATGGCATACAAGATTAAAAGAAAGCACACTATTGAGGATGAACTTATTATAGATGATTTGAATGGAAAAGAAGCATTGCGGATTCCAGTTAATATCTACATTGATGATATTCTGGCTCAGTATAATCGTCTTCGGCGCATCTTGGGCGAAGCACAACATAATGTTGAAGAGAATCCAACCAGCGAAAAGGCGCTTACAGGGCTTGGAGAGGCGGTTGTCGCGCTTTTTAATTTGATTTTTGGAGATGAATGGAGCAGTAAACTCTTAGAATTTTACGATAATAGATGGAGTGAAATGCTGGAAGATGTCGCTCCGTTTATCGTTGAGTGTATACAGCCTAAAATCAACATGGCCATGAGAGATAGGGCGGATAAATTCAGAAGAATGTCATTATGAAATTATATGAAAAAAATCCCGACCGGATTGAATATAACGGAAGGGAATATGTGCTTAATCTGTCTTGGTATGCTGTATTAATGTCTATTGATATTTTTTCTGATGATTCGATAAGCGGATATATTCAGGTTGAAACGGCTCTTGACAATCTTGTGAAAGGAAAGCATCCAGTAGATGGAGGTTTGCTGGATGCTATATTTTCGCTCATTTTTCCGGACAAACAGAATTCGGATACTCCTGTAATCGACTTTGAGCAGGATAAGCCGCTGATTATTGCGGCATTTCAGCAGGCATATAACATTGATCTCTGTAAAAGTGATATGCATTGGGTCCACTTTCATGATCTGTTATCTAGTATCCCTCGAGAAACAAAATTAGCAGAGATCATTGATATCCGTCAAAGACCAATTCCAGAGCCAACGAAATACAACGCTGAGGAGAGAGCAGCGCTGATTGCAGCAAAAGCCAGAGTAGCAATTAAACATGAAGGCGGCTTTGAAAAATCGCTTATGAATCTATACAAGAAACTGGAGTCACAAGCGAAAGGCGGGTGATTGAATGTCGGATGTCGGCGAGGTTAGATATAAAGCAGTCGTTGACAATAGCGACGTAGATAGCCAAATAAATAAGACAGAAAAGAGCCTTAGTGGGATTGAAGCTCCACTTCAAAAAACCACATCAAAATTCGGAACGCTGCAAAAGGTAGGGGTCAGTGCCTTAAAAGGCATTGGAACTGCTTTTATTGGCTTGGTTTCTGCTGCAGGAGCAGGAGTCGCAGCAGTGGCGAAAATGGGAATAGAATACAATTCCCAAATGCAGCAATATCAGACCGCATTTTCGACAATGCTCGGTGATGCAGAAAAAGCACAGCAACTGACTGATACGCTTCGAGATATGGCTGCATCAACTCCACTTGCCATGACTGATCTAGCCGATGCGTCACAAATACTACTTGCATTTGGATCTTCCGCTGAACAGCTTCCTGACCAGTTAAAAAGACTAGGTGATGTTGCACAGGGCGATGCGCAGGCGCTTGGCACGATGGCGACCGCATTCGGGCGGATCCAGTCAAACGGTTATGCATCCTTGGAAGAAATCAACATGATGATCGACCAGGGATTCAATCCGCTACAGATTATTGCTGAGCAAACTGGGGAATCAATGGGAGAACTCCGTGACCGTGTGTCTGCTGGAGAGGTATCGTTTGAAGAACTGTCCAACGCACTTGTGATTGCTACAAGTGAGGGAGGACAGTTTTTTAATGCAATGGAAAACCAGTCAAAAACCTTTAATGGACAAATTTCGACGCTTAAAGACAATTTGTCTATGCTGGCCGGAACAATCACTGAAGACCTTTTCGCTGGACTTGCAGAAAACACCCTCCCACAGATTAATACATGGGTGGATGAACTCATGCGGGCGTATGAAGAAAGCGGAGTAGAAGGAGCAGCAGAAGCCAGTGGGGGTATAATAGCCGCACTGGTAACGAATATTGCCAATGGAGCTCCGTCATTTATAGACACAGCGGTCACGGTTGTAGATTCGTTTTTGCAGGGGATATCAGAAAATTCACCAGCTTTGGCTGATGGAGCGTTATCTATTGTAGGATCACTGGTCAATGGGATAATAACTCTCACTCCATCGCTTGGATCGGCAGCATTATCTCTCATATCAGCACTCTTAGTGTCATTGGATGAAAATTCCGGACAGATGTTAGAGTCTGGGTATATGCTTCTCCAGCAACTTGTCACGGGTATAGTTTCGGGACTTCCGAACCTAATAGAAAGTGCCTCTCAATTATATCTGGCTTTTACAGAATTTATATTTGAACATTTTCCCGACATTATGGAAATGGGAGTTAATTTACTCCTGAGCCTTGTGAGTGGAATCATATCCAGTCTTCCAGAGCTGATTGATTCGGTGACACAGCTGATAAACACGTTTCTGCAGCAGATGACATCGCATTTACCAGAGATCATACAAAAAGGCTTTGAACTTGTCGGAAAATTGATTTCTGGAATTTTAAGTAATTTGCCGGCATTGATAAGTGCTGCATTTCAACTGATTGATGGGATTAAAGACGAATTTACGTCAATAGACTGGATTCAGGTTGGGAAAGATGTTATAAATGGAATCATAAACGGCTTATCATCTCTTGCAGGATCTCTCTGGAATGCAGCAAGAAGTCTTGCCAATGATGCTATGGAAGCGATCAGAGGTGCTTTTGATTCTCACTCCCCATCAAAAAAAGCAGAAAAACTTGCCAAAACAGTACCTCAAGGCGTTGTAAAAGCGTTCGATGAAGACACAACAGTGGATGAGGCATCTATACGGCTCGGAAAACGTGCCCTTGATGGATTGACTGCAGATGTGAATTATAACATTCCCGATGTAAGTAAATATACCCGAGCTCTTGCCTCTGATTTTTCTGGTACATACAGAGCAAGCACAGCAATCACTGTGCCTCTGTATCTGGATGGAAGGGAAGTGGCACGAGCCACAGCATGGTGGACAGGAGAACAACTGAGTTGGGAGGAGATGTGATATGTGGGTAAATGGTAATCCTTCAGAAAAATATGGTGCACGAATGCGTATGGAATATACGGAAAGCGGATATAAGCTGGAGAACAGTGCTTTTAAGGGGAGAAACAGGTCGTCATTTGTTCTTCTTAATTCTGCCGTAGGTTTTAAGACCATTACAGCCCCGATGGTTTTTGAGGGATGTGATGCTAATGACGTAGAGCAAAAAAAGTCCTTTTTTGAGATGGAGCTGTACGGAAAGAATGAAATTATCATGGATGACGGCAATATGTATTTTGCATATCTGTCGCAGATTGGAAATTCTACTCGGCCAAATCCTCAGATGATAGAAGTTGAATATACACTTATTGGTGTGAAACATGGGCCGCTGGTGACTGTTCAAGCGAACACGATCTATTGTGACAGTACACTTCCTCATACTGACTGCATCCTGACGACTACGGTCGGGCAGACCGGAAGCAACTACCAGATGGGGACAGTAACATTCCCGCAGGTGACGCAGGGCGAGGTCCTGACAGTGGATGGGATAAACAAGCGGATTTTGGTGGACGGAGCACCTGCAGCAGACAGGGCGGAATGGATAACCTTCCCGTCACTGTCTCCAGGGAAGAACATCATTACCTGTGATGATCCTCTGACAGTAGAGTTTTACCCAGTATATTTCTAAAGGAGGCATGAAAACTATGCTGAAATTGTTATCAGATTCTAATGCCGTCCTAAACGTAGATGATTTTTATATCAGAGAGCAGGCGAGCGGGCTTGATGAGCTGATTTTTACCATGTCAATCTACGATGAGAATTATCCTCATGTCCTGGAAGAGGCGATAATTGAGTATGAGCAGCCGTATCTGGTCAAGGCCATTGACGCTGGAGCTGATACGGCAAAAGTAAAATGCCAGTTGGATCTGGATGCTCTGAAAGCCACTCTGACGGTGGGGTATTCGAACGGTAGCAATACCCTGTATGGAACTGTCAGCGGCGTTCTTCCGGCGGGGTGGACGTTCTTGGACAATTCCGGAAGCACGATTTCCCGGACAATCGAGGGCAACTATACCCCGCTGGAAGTGATCCAGGCATGTGTTGATACCTACGGGGTGGTTTTCCGGTTTGACGTGAAAAATAAGATTGTACGGGCTTATATGCTGACAGATTTTCAGCCTATCGGTTCTTTTGCCAGTCGTGAGCTGAACCTGACAGAAGTTAATTTTAAAGGCAAGAGTACAGACTTCTATACCCGTTTGTATGCTTACGGCAAGGATGGCCTGAGCTTTGCCAACATCAATAATAGTCTGCCTTATGTGGATTATAACGAGTACAGCGACAAGGTAATCTGCGCTTACTGGCAGGATGATCGTTATACAGTCGCTGAGAATCTTCTGGCTGCCGCACAGGAAGCTGTAAAGACCGGAGGCACGCCGCAGCGATCTTACGAGTGTTCAGTCTATGACTTGGCGGCCACGAATCCGGAAATGTACAGCTGGCAGGATTTCAGCCTGTTTTCCGTCGTGAAGTTGATTGACGATATCAAAGGAATATCCCTGAATTACCAAGTGGTGGAACGTAATGTATACCCATATTACCCAGAAAAGAATGTTGTTACTCTTTCTGGGACTGCACCAAAGCTGCAGAACACTGTAAAAAACATTCAGGTACAGCTGGAAGACCCCAACAGTACATTCCGTCAAAATATGCAATTCCTGATTGATAACATGGCGGCTGCAATAGCAGGATTTGACGGCGGAAACATGTTGATTACCCAAAATACAGATGGTCAGCCAAACGGGATCATGATCATGGATACCACAGACAGGGCGACGGCTCAAAAAATTCTTTGGCTTAATTTAAACGGAATAACCTATTCAAATAATGGGGCAAATGGTCCTTTTGACGCAGTATGGAGCTTTGAGGAAGGCGGATTCATCGCGGACTGGATCGTTACGGGAACGATGATGGCCAATATTATAAAAGGCGGCACACTGACACTAGGAGGATCGGGGAATGGAAATGGGATATGCCAGATCCTAGATGCAAGTGGAAATGTGGTAGGATCACTGAGCCTTAGCGGGATCACAGCAACTGCAGGTAAGATCGGCGGGTGGAACATCGGTACAAATGAACTGACGAACCAGATCGGGAACAACAAGGTCACGATCGCAAACGGATCGAATCAGAATATGGATTTTCTGGTCGTCGAGACGAAGGATCAGAACGGGAATACCGTATATCCATTCTGGGTCCGCGCGAACGGCCAAGTGGGGATTAATCTGGTAGATCAATCGAATTCCACGCCGGCATTTACAATCGGGAACATAGATGGCGCCGCGATCCGGATGGGCGGAGATGGTTTTGAAGTAGACTTCGGTCAGAACTGGGCGAAGATGTATTATCTCAATCAGGACGGTGCTGTAAGGCTATCGCTCGGGAGCGGTGACGCGGAATATGTGCGAATAGATTCAGATGGACTGATTCAGACTAAATATCCGATAAAAAGTTCTGCGTCACCAAATGTCCATATGAATAGCTCTGGAGCCATATTGGAATGTACTGATTCTACACGACGTATAAAAAATTCTGAGTCCGAGGATTTGGGAGATATGGATCCGGAGGCGCTTTATAGATTACCGGTAAAAACATATAAATATAACGATGGGTATCTCAGTGACAAGGATCCAAGGTGTGGACAGCGGTTTATCGGATTCATGGCCGAAGATACGGAAGAGATCTACCCGTATGCGGTCGATTATGACGATGATGGATTGCCGCGGAACTGGAATATCAGAGTCATGGTTCCCGCAATGATGAAACTGATCCAGCGGCAGCATGGAAAAATCATAGAGATGGAGGAGAAAATAAATGAGATTATATCCGAGCATAACAGTTGATCTGTATAAGCCATATCCGATTGTTGTACTGGATGTGCCGCAAAATAACATTGGGCGGGGAGCGATGGTTACATTAACGGCTGGAGGCGCGGTAGTTATACCGGAAAATGAGACGGTAGAAGTATATGCCAAAAAGCCGGACGGGACAAAGGTATATAACACTGTGATCGTAGCAGGGAACCAGCTGCAGGTCGCATTCTCGCCGCAGATGACTGCGGTCGATGGAATATTACAAGTGGAGCTGCAGATGGTCGACTCCGCCGGGAACAGTATCACGACGCCCATATTTGCCGTGCGGGTCCTGAAATCAAACATTGACGCGCGGGCAATTACCAGCACAGATGATTTCCAGGCGCTTGTGGATGCATTAGCCGAAGTAGAGGAATTAAAGCAGAATGGTTTGAAAGGAGATCCTGGAGAGGCGGCAACGATCCAGGTAGGGAACGTGACGGCGTCTGAACCCGGGGGAGATCCGGAAGTGACCAATTCCGGGACAGAAAACGCTGCAGTCTTTAATTTTACGCTGCCACGCGGAGAACCTGGATCTATGTGGTATCAGGGCGATGCGGTCACGGGGACAAGCACATCAGGGGTTGTATTTGCAGGATCTGGAATTGATAATGCCGAACTGAACGATATGTACCTTAATACCGGATCAGGTGCGGACAGGGGAAATGTATATGTGTGCACGTTTGCAGGGGATGCGAGCACGGCGCAGTGGGCATACCGGCAGAATATCATGGGGCCGACAGGGCCGGCAGGTACGGCGAATGCGGCCAATGTGGCATATGACAACGAGAGCAGTGGGCTGGCGGCCACAAACGTGCAAGGGGCGGTTGATGAACTAAATCAAAATAAGGTTTTCAAGAAAACTTATACAAACATTACAACTGACAGTTATGGTTTTTTTGGTATCAGTGAACTGCAATCCGACATATCAAACGGATACTCGATTATCAGCGCGTTTGCAAAAGACGCAGCATTTGATCAAAACGGAAGTAATGCATTTCCTGTTTTTTCAGTAAACAACGCAGGTGGCGTGTCCCATTATGGCTATTTGTATAAAGCGTCTGGAAGAGATATTACCGTTCTATCTGATGCTTTTAATGTTACAATGGTTGTTATTCTAGCAAAACTATAGGATCATTGAGAAAGTCGAATATATCCCGTTCTTTCCGATTCACCTTTTTTTACTATGTTGATGTAATAACCTGATCCGTCCTGCAATAGTTCTATTGATGATATTTCAACAGATTCTATTTTCTTTTGATTTAGTGAACTGATGTTCAAAAAATAAAATGTAATCCGTAAACAATGTTTTGTTCGCTACTTACGAACTGAAAGGAGAAAGAATGAAAAAGTATATTGGAACCAAATTGATTGAGGCAAAGCCTATGACACGCGGAGAATACAATGAGTATCGCGGTTGGACGATTCCACCGGATGAGAATCCGGATGATCCGGGATATCTGGTGAAATATTCTGATTCTTATGTGTCATGGTCTCCGAAAAATGTGTTTGATTCGGCATATCTTCAGGTTGACGACAATAAGCACCTGCCTTCTGGCGTGAGTATTGGTCAGAAGATGGTCGATGAGTTTATTTCTTATAAAGAAATCATCACGCTGGGAGACAGAACCACAGTCGTGCGTTGTGTGCTGCGGAATGGTTTTGAAATCGTTGAATCCAGTTCTTGTGTGGATCCGAAGAATTATTCTGAAGAATATGGGGCTGAAATCTGTATGGAAAGAATCAAAAACAAGATTTGGGAGTTGCTGGGCTTTCTTCTTCAGACGGCGTGGCATGGAATCAGATGAGGAGGACATCCAATGGATCAGGAATATATAACACGGGCTGAACATGAAGAATTCCGGAAGCGGATTGAAGCAGAAGACCATCGCCAGAACCGGCGGATTGAGTTGCTGGAAGAGAGCATTGAGCAGCAGAAAACCCTGACGTCATCCGTGGAAAAACTGGCTCTCAACATGGAAAGCATGCTTAATGAGCAGAAGCAGCAGGGCGAACGGCTGGAAAAGCTGGAAGGCCGGGACGGCGAGAAGTGGCGCAGTGTCACAGGATACCTTTTAACCTTTGTGATTGGCCTTGTGGTCAGTTACATATTCAGTCTGATTGGAATGTGAAAGGAGAACATCGTATGACTGATTTGAGTTTTTTAATGGAGTACATCAACCTGATCACGCTGGGGATCTGCCTCTGCGTGGGATTCGCGCTGAAATACGCGAAGATCTTTGACTGGCTGGGGAACCAGTATATTCCGCTGTCTATGCTGATCCTGGGGACGATCATCAATGTGCTGGTCAACATTCCCAGCATCAACGCAGCAGTAATTTTGGGCGGAATGATATCCGGCCTTGCCAGCACGGGATTATATGAAATGATGCGGAACCTGCTGGACAAAGACGGGAAAAGCGATACATTTTAATTATTGTAACGGGGGCGGGGTGACCGCCCTCTTTTCAGCCGGTATATGGCCGGAGAAAGGAAGGTAGAATATGAGAATTAATGTACATGCCGGTCATAATCCGGCGGGGAAGGTAGCATGCGGCGCCGTGGGTTTGATCAACGAATCCACGGAGAACAGGAGAGTAAAGGAAGAGGTAATCAGCCAGCTCCGGGAGCTGGGGCATACGGTGTATGACTGCACCTGTGACAACGGCACCGGACAGACCGATGTGCTGCAGAAAATTGTTGCAAAATGCAATGCCCATAAAGTAGACTTGGATGTATCCATCCACTTCAATTCCGGGGCAGGAGATCCGGCGGGCAATGATAAGACCACGGGAGTGGAAGCCTATGTGTATTCTACATCCGGGGCGGCGAATCCGTATGCGGAAAAAATCTGCCAGGCCGTTTCCGATCTGGGATTCCGAAACCGCGGTGTGAAATACAGTACCACACTGTACGTCCTGAAGCACACGAAGGCGCCGGCGGTGCTGGTGGAATGTTGCTTCGTAGATGATAAAGATGATGTGGAACTGTACGATTACCAGAAGATGGCCGCGGCGATCGTATACGGCATCACCGGCCAGAGTGTCCAGGAGAGCCAGGAAACAGCCCCTGCAGACCCGGGAGAGGAAACGCCTGTCGGCGATCCGAAGGAGCTGTACCGTGTCCAGGTGGGTGCATACGGCGTCAAGGGAAATGCCGACGCCATGAAAGCCCGCCTGCAGGCAGCAGGATTCGACGCAATCATTGTGAAAGCATAATTTAAGAGGGGCTTTAGCCCCTCTTGTGCATATTATTGGCTTTGACAATAGAAAAATATTTTTTTAAGTCGTGTTGCATTTCGTGTTGCATAGCAGTTCCGGAGTTGATATTTAAGCACCCTTATAATATAATAGTTCCATATTCAGAACCCTAAAAAGCCTGTAAATACGGCATATATTGATTATCAAAGGTTTTCGCGGAATTTACCTAAACCGGTTCGAGTCCTGCTATCTCCATTCAAAAAGCCCCTATTTTGGGGCTTTTTGATTTATCGTGTTGCATTTCGTGTTGCATATCTCAGTAAAATGTTCATTCGCAATCGCACTCATTTCCTTTTCTTTTTGCTCCATTACATGACGATACACACTTTTTAAGACACCGTCATTTCCCCATCCCCCGCGCTGCATAATATAAGCATCCGGGATCCCAAGCGCGTGCTGAATGCTGGCAGAATAGTGCCGTAGATCATGAAACCGGAAGTGTGGAAGCCCAGCTTTTTTTAACATCCGGCGGAATTTGTTTGATACCTGCCCGGGATTCAGATTGACAATCCGCCCGCTGATCCCTTCCATGCGTTGGATCACAAAATCCGGGAACTCAATGTACCGGTCACCGGCATAGGATTTTGCGGACTTGATCACCCACTGATTATCCTCCGTAGTTGCCATAGAATACTCCACGTGGACGACATTGCCATTGATGTGATCAGAATCCAAAGCGCAGATCTCCCCACGTCTCATCGGGCCAAAAGCTGCTAGCATGACCGGGATCTCCAGATCAGTTCCATTTACTGCGTCCATGACCCGCCCAATTTCATCGTCAGACGGAACATAAATATCCGGGCGTACTTTCTTCGGAAGGACGGTGCGAAGGACAAAATCCGGGCGATATGCGGCCATGACAGCCGAAAGAATTCCGTGAATATTCCGCACGGTTTTCGGAGAGTGGGTCAGCGCTTCTGCGTTGATGGCCTGCTGGATATCCTCCTGCGTGATCTTATCCAGGCGCATATCCATGATCCCCTGCAGATAATTTCTCCGTATACTTTTGTATTCCCGGATCGTCGTAGGGGATAAGACGGAACTGCGTTCTTTTATGTATTGATCCATGCATTCAGCGAGCGTCTTCTGACAGACAGATGACGGCTCTTTTTTTCCATTTGCCCATAACGCTGCGTCTGCTTCACATTTTCGCCTTCCTGCGGCAGATGGGTCGTCGCATGTAAATGATTTGTAAATCCGCTTTTGCTTTCTTGATCCGTCTGGCAAGATTATGGTCTCTGTGTGGCTGTAAACTTGGCATCTCCACGATCCAGACGGTAGTTTCTTTGCCTTTGCCATAATATCATCCTCCTCCTGTAGTTGCAATTAAATGCAATTTGTTGCAATTTTGGGTACAAAAATAACAGCCAGCAAGAACTCATGTTCTGCTTGCGGGCTGCCCTCGGAAAATGATATAATACGTATGTGAATGACGTACCTGCATCTTCCGAGGTACTACGCCGTCCTGGTGTTGGAGCACCGGGGCGGTTTTTATTTTATTTATCTATAGCATCTTCCGCAAGGAGTCTTTCCCATTGCTTCCGCCTGCTCTATAGTTACTTGGTATGCAGCATCCATTCCGCTGCAATCACTCTTTAAGTGATATCTCGCTGCAGTATCATCTACCCATACTAGATTCAGGCTGCTTTCTGGTTGACTTTCCGCAACCTGCGCATTATTTCCTTCGGAATTCGCTGTCTCTTCCGCTGCCTGTTCCGCAGCTTCTTGCTCCATCTGAATACGTTCTTCTTCAGCGATCCGCTCGGCTTCAATTCGAGCTGCTTCTTCGCGGGCTTCAAAGTCAACGACATTAATGGTAAGCGTGTTACTTTTTACATCTCCATAATAAGCATATATGTCATATGTACCCTCAGTGTTTCCGGTAGATATTATGTTATCATCAACATCCACGGAAAGACTACTGGTATGGAAATAAATACTGTCTGTCTCTGCGTCTTCAGGCATTACGGACAGTGTGATTGGAATCTCTTGATTTATGTCATATTCTGCCTGTTGGTTAGGAATCTCGATTGATATAGACTCTGGCCGGACAGGAGGAAAGAGGATACTATATACAACCGATACAGCAAACAGCGCAGATATTCCGATTTTTACTTCTTTTCTCCAACCTGACCGCCACATGAAATATAAGCCGACGGGGAAAAACAGAATCAGCCACAGGATTATAAACCATGTTCGCTCTCTTAGCTTTTTCTTTCGCCAGTTCGGATTTTCGCCTCCTGATATTATACCTCCCTGCGGTGTTCCGGACGATCTTTTTGCGCTTTGGCTGCTTCCTCCATATGATTTAGTATAATATAATCCGGTTCCAGGCACTCCTGCCGAGGCCGTGTGCTTTCCCTTTGAATTGATGGTGTAATGCAGCCCTTTACCTCCAAAAGTGACTCCGAAGCTCTTTTTGTTCAGATTGATACGGACTCCGGGGAATAATTTGATTCTCTTTTGAAATCTTAATCCCATGAATATTCCTCCAATTAAAAATTTATGTTTTTGAATCGGATCAGCCCTTCTTCAAAGCCCGTCAATCTTGCCAGCTGCTCGATTGTAAAACCTGGATTATTTAATATGATCTCATCAGGTATCAGGAGTTCAGCCGCGAACTGGTTCGCTTCATTTTCAAATCGGTTCTTGGAAAAATATGTATTCTCCATAAGGAATGGTGTATTTGAATCTTCGTGCATAATCGCGTGACCACATTCGTGGGCTAGCACAAATTTTTCTTCTGATCCCATAAGATTCCAATTTAAAAATATCTGTTTGATCCTGTACTTTTTAAAGTAATATCCTCGGATAGTTCCGAGATCACATCTATGTACAATGATGCCCATACGTTCAGCCAATTCATGCGGTGAGCGCGTCTGATACTTCCGGACAGTGCGCTCTACAATGTTTCGCACATCCATAATAGATCACTATTCCTTATTGTCTGCCTGGTATTTCTTAGGCGTAAATTTCTTCTTGGCTGTTATTTTTGCGGTACATATTGCATTTTCAAGACTGATCTTCAAGAGTTCCCTGGTCTCATCGTCCAGAGCCTCCCCATCAAACATAAGACCGTCTTGCGAATCCAACTGATCCAGCGTAGATTTCAGCGCTTTTTCAATATCGCGTTCATTTCGAGAAGAAAGGCTGCTTTCGCTATTTTCTCCCGTTAATAAATAATCAGAAGATACATCTAAATATGAAGCTATGTCGGAGAGTCTGTCGGCAGGAAATACTCCTTTTCGTAATTGCCCTATGTAACCATTGGCATATCCTAAATCTCTTTCAAGTTTAGAAATAGGTATTTTCCTTTCTTTGCATATTTTTTTAACTCTTTCAACGCTGTTCATAGAATACCTCAAAAAAAATAGGCGAAAGCCTAAAAATGCTATTGACTTTTTAGAGAATACCCTATATAATAGCCTTAGAACTTAGGTAATCGCCTAAATTCTGTTGACAGTATAAAGGGCGTTCTCTATTGATTGGTGGTACTTTCATTTTAGATTATTCTCTATATATTGTCAATAAGAAAATAGAAAATAATCTAAAAGAAAGGAGGGATTTTTTGATTTTAAAAAAGATAGAAGATCTTTGTAAAAAGAATAATGTGACCGTATCGAGACTCGAAAAAGAATGTGGGCTAGGAAATGCCACCATCAAAGGATGGGGAGATTCTATCCCGAGAGCTGATAACTTGAAAAAGGTCGCAGATTACTTTGGCGTATCCATTGAGTATTTTTTGGAGTAGGAGGTGATATGCGTGCCAAAGGTAACGCCATCTGACAGAGAAATGGCCAACCGGAATACCAGAGCTGTCATAAACGCAGCGAAGGAAATGCAGGGGTATGGGAATCAGAAATTGATTACGGTTTTGAACATAAGCAGGACCGAGTTTTATCGACGGCAAAGGGATACGGATAACTACCGTCTCGGAGATATCCGAAAACTGACAAAGATCCTGCATCTGACAGATGAGGATATTATCAGGATCGTAAGAGGTAAGGAAAAATGAAATTATGTGATCTGTTGGCCGGAATTGGATCCATACTCTCGCTGATCGGCATGGGCGGTATCTGCGGAGCGATTGAAGGGCGGGGAAGTCTATTCTGGTCGGTGGTGATCCTGGCTGCAGGGGCACTAGTCTTCTGGCTGGGATACAGAGAGTATGGAGGGCACTTCTGATGCTCAGAGATAACAAGTGGGTAATTATAACATTGTTCTGCATCCTGTTTTGGGTGCTCATATTAAGGAGGATATGATGCTGCAGGTAAATCATTATGGCGTAAAGGTCGATAACCCGCGGACCGTAACGGTTCCGGAGGACTGGTATATGGATCTTCTGGAAACAGAAGCAATGGGAAGGGCGATCAAGAGGATTCTGGAAGCGGGTGTATATCTTTCAGGAGATGATCTCAAAAAGATATACGGCGTAAAGACTGGTGAGGAAAAATGTACGTCGGAGTAGGGAAAGATCACTGGGGAAAGAAAGTCCCGGATGACGAGGCTTACGAGTACGCTAAAGCGCACCTGGATGAGATGGACGATCGGGACAAGCAGCTGTTTGTTGAGTTTTTCTTTTCTGGGTGCTGGGTAAAGGAGGATGGCGATGAGTGAAAAACTAGAATTTAGGCTTTTACGTGCTAACGAAATAGACTGTAGAATATCTCAGGTGAAGCAAAATGGTTTGTCGCTTTTGCTCTATAAAGATGCAAGAGTAGACCAGAATATACTTGATGAAACGGTCGGGCCAATGAACTGGCAGAGAAGCCACAGTCGAGAAAATGCAAACTGCACCGTATCGATTTGGGATGAAGAAAAAAAGATGTGGGTATCAAAAGAGGACACGGGGAAGGAAAGCAATACAGAGGCAGAGAAGGGACTTGCATCTGACAGTTTTAAGCGAGCATGCTTTAACTGGGGAATCGGAAGAGAACTTTATACTGCTCCGTTTATCTGGATTGATAAAAGAGACTGTAAAATCATTGAATCTGGAAGAACAGATAAATATGGGAAGCCAATATATACATGCTCAGACAGATTTTCGGTGTCCAGAATTGGATACGACAAAGACAGAAATATTAGCAATCTGGTAATTATTGGAAAGGATAGAAAGGTCGTATACCAAATGCGAGCAGATACGGGAGAAAGTAAAAAAGAAATGGAAGACCGTCTTGCAAAAACAAAGGTTATCATTCAGTCAATCTGCAATAAACACCATATAGATATAGATCAGATGTGTTCCATAAATGGTATTACCTGGGATGGATTGACAGATGATCAGGCAGGGAATTTGCTGATAAGTTTAAAGAGCAAATTTAAGGATGAGTAATGGAAAGCAAGGGAATTTTAAAGGCTGTATCAAAAGACTGGATATCCGGTAAATTCCAGATCACGTTTGAGGTTTACCAGGACATATCCGAAAGCATAAAAGCAATGCAGGATAAGCCCCTTCGGATCACGGCAAAGCAGTGGAGAGAGAAGAGGAGTCTGGATGCAAACGCATATTACTGGGTATTGATCACAAAACTGGCGGAGGCATTACATATATCAAAGCCACGGTGCCACAACCTCATGCTAAGACGCTACGGACAGAATCTGACGATTGATGGCAAAGTAGCCTATATACGTATACCTGACACAGAAAAAGCCGAGGAAATGGCTCTGGAGGCTGAAACGTACCATATACGCCCCACCTCCCAGGTAGTATCAGGGAATGATGGAATCAATTACAGGACTTACATAATGCTTCTCGGGTCCAGTGAGTATGATACTGCAGAGATGACGCATCTGATAGATGGACTGGTAAGCGAATGTAAGGAAGTTGGAATAGAGACATTAACGCCGGATGAATTGTCCAGAATGATTGCCGAATATGACCAGAACAGGAGAAAGAAGGATGTCTAAGAGATTGTGGAGCGTATTCACGGACGACATGGACCATTGTTATTTTACCGGATCTCCATGTGTTGAGCGCCACCATATCTTCGGAGCATCCAACAGGGATCGGTCAGAGAAATATGGGTATGTGATCCCTCTCAGACCAGACCTACACCCGAACGGATCATGCGCTGGAAGGGATGCAAAAAAGATTGATAAAAAGCTGAAGGATATGGCAAGAGAGCATTACCTTCAAAATCATGGAACGCT